>Ga0265293_10000876_pt1 | contig 69602 bp, 71 predicted proteins | sample Munlanlewell138R_FD_192505 | JGI IMG/M metagenome (GOLD analysis project Ga0265293, IMG submission 192505) | Leachate microbial communities from a municipal landfill in Southern Ontario, Canada - Leachate well 138R | ecosystem: Engineered > Solid waste > Landfill > Unclassified | place: Canada... | reverse complement strand
CCAGCCGTACAGATATCTCTGTTCTGAATTTCAGGGGGGCTTTTTTGGAGATAAAAATTATATACTGATAATCAATTTATTACATCCAATTTCGATCAGATATTCGTTTTATCCGTTTAGTAGTGATACTTTATATCCTTTTTAGAATCTGGTTTCTAAATAATAAGGCAGCATTTTGCGCCAAGTCGGCCAGTCGTGGGTCATGTCCGCACCCCAGATATCGAGTTCATAGTTGATGCCTTTGTTGTACAAAACCCCTGCAAAATCTTTGGAAGCCTCCGGATCTTCATAATCCCCACTGCCGGTCAGAATATGAATGTGATTGCTTTTTCGGATATTGTCCAAATACCATTCGTCCGCCAAGTTGGGCATATAATTCATCGGAGAATTGAAGTAAACCTGCGTATCCGTATATCCTTTGGTATATTCGTGCAAATCATAAACACCGCTCATGGCGATGACACCATTGATTAAATCAGGTCTTTTCAGAAAGAGATTCATGCTGTGCAAAGCACCAAAACTTGCACCACAAGTGATGATAGGCGTTTCTTCGGAAGTGTTGGTTTTGATAAATGGAATGACTTCATGCAATACATACTGATTGAATTGATTGTGTCTGATGGCTTTGTGTTCCGGTTGCATTTCATCATTCAGCCAGCTTTCGCTGTTGATGCTGTTGATGGAAAAAACTTTCACTTTCCCGGATTCAATATAAGGTTTGATGACGTCCAACAGCAAGAATCTTTCGTATTCTAAATAATCTGCAGCAGCCGTTGGAATCAGCAGCAGTGCAAATCCGTAATCACCGTAAACCGCGATGGGCATGTCCTGATTCAAGGAAGGGCTATACCAGTTTGTCAGTTCTCTTTTCATATTGTATGTTTAATTTTTACGCAATGTAATCAAATTAACATTTGTAGAATGATTTTTTTGTTCGATTCTTAGGTTGTAATTGATTTCTTCAGTAATTTTCAAATAGGACATTAGCAATTAAGTTATAACAATCAGGTAATCAGGGTTTAGAGATTTTCAATGGCATGGATTTTTTACTCTTCTTTCTGATGGGAAGGGATTTTTCCAATTTAAAAATCAAACCGGACAATCCCGGAATATTCATTTTTGCAGAGAAATCATGCCTTTTGTATTTTTGTTGTTGCGTTTTGATTTCTTTGATTTTACTGCCGTTCCCCCAAAATTCTGCGCTGTCCGAATTCAGTATGCATTTCCAAATGCCGTGTGACGGAAATGCAACACGGTAATTTTTCTTTTCCACCGGAATGAGATTCAGAATGATGATTAGTGCATCTTTTTTCTTTCCCGATTTTCTTTGATAAATAAATATGCTGTTGCTTTCATCTTCGACCTCAATCCATTCAAATCCGCAATCATCAAACTGGAATTTATAAAGTGCAGGTTCAGAAGTGTATAAACGGTTTAATTTCGCCACAAAATCCATTAATTTCTTATGCGCTTCAAATTCGAGCAGATGCCAGTTCAATGAATGCTCATAATTCCATTCGGAAGTTTCACCGTATTCATCGCCCATAAACAACAGTTTGGCTCCGGGATGTGTGAACATATAAAGATAAAGTGCACGGAGGTTTGCATGTTTTTGAAATTCATCACCCGGCATTTTATACAGCATCGGACTTTTGCCGTGAACGACTTCATCATGTGAGAGTGGCAAAATGAAATTTTCAGTGAATGCATACATGATGCTGAAAGTCAGTTTGTGATAATGATGATTTCTAAAGAAAGGATCGATTTTGAAATAATCAAGTGTATCATTCATCCAGCCCATCATCCATTTCATGCCAAATCCCAAACCTCCTTCAGAAGTAGGATGACTGACTTTCGGCCAAGAAGAAGATTCTTCCGCAATCATCTGTACATCAGGGAAATTCAGATAAATCGTTTCGTTCAGTTCTTTCAAAAATGAAATGGCATCTAAGTTTTCTGGACCGCCGTATTGATTGGGAACCCATTCGCCCTCATTTCTGGAATAACTGAGGTAAAGCATGGAAGTAACGGCATCCACGCGCAATCCGTCCACATGATACCTTTCTAACCAAAACATGGCATTGCTGATTAAAAAGGAACGAACTTCATTTTTTTTGTAATTAAAAATTGAAGATTTCCAGTCCGGATGAAAACTGATGCGTTTGTCGGGATGTTCGTACAAATGTGTGCCGTCATATTCATACAATCCATGCGCATCATTCGGAAAATGCGAAGGAACCCAGTCCATGATGACACCTATATTATTATTGTGTAATTCTTGAATCAGATACATCAATTCCTGCGGTGTACCATATCGGGCAGTTGGTGCGAAGAAACCGGTGATCTGATATCCCCATGACGGCGGATAAGGATGTTCCATCACTGGCATGAATTCCACATGGGTGAAACCCAATTTCTTCACATGCTCAATCAGCTTGTCAGCGATTTCCACAAAAGTCAACCAGCGGTCAGGCTCCGCAGGATCTCTGCGCCAAGAACCCAAATGGATTTCATAAATGGAAATAGGGGAGGCCAATGAATTGAATTTCTTTCTTTTGTTCATCCATTTTTTATCCTTCCACTGATACCAAGTGGAAGTAACAACAGAAGCGGTCTTCGGCGGAATTTCAAAGGAAAATGCAAAAGGGTCGATTTTCTCCAAGATTTCTCCGACCTGAGTTTGAATCGAATATTTGTAGATGATTCCCAAATCCAAACCGGAAATGAATGTTTCCCAAATTCCACTCCCATCTTTTTTTTTCTTTAGTTTGTTTTTGCTTCTTTTCCATTGATTGAATTCTCCCACGACAGCCACCGATTTGGCATTGGGCGCCCAAACCGCGAAGTAAACGCCTTCATTCCCGTTGAACTTCACCTTTCTGGAACCAAATTTTTCATAAAGACGGCAATGCTTACCGCTGAGAAACAGTGTGGTATCTTCTTTTGTAAACAGTGAAAAGGACTCAGGCATAAAGCATTTTAATCTTCACCTAAATTAAATAAAATTTTTTTAATTTATTATGCATGCATAATAGTTTTTTCATATATTTGTAAGTATTATAAGTTAAGTCTATGGAACAAGGCGATTTAACCATCGATCATTATATCAGGAGTACTTGGTTAACCATTCAGAAAATGTACAATGAACAGGCATCAAAGTTCGATTCCACCATGGTTTTAGGATTTGCACTCTTGTCACTCGACCCAAAGCAGGGAACGCCGAGTACATCATTAGGTCCCAAAATGGGAATGGAACCAACGAGTTTGTCTCGTACCCTGAAAAAATTGGAAGAAAGAGGGATGATAGTCAGAGAGAACCATCCCGAAGACAAGCGAAGTGTATTGATTTATCTCACAGATGACGGCCTGAAAATGCGGGATGTTTCCAAAAAAGTGGTATTGACTTTTTATGAAGCGATAGAAGAAAGAATTCCACAGCAAGAATTAGACATTTTCTTTGATGTATTGTATAAAATCAATGAAATTGCTGTTGACAAAGAGATTTACAAAGAAAAAGAATACAAAAGTTAATTTAATAAAAAAATGAATAGGCACATAAAAAAAATTACGGTATTAGGATCGGGAGTGATGGGCTCCGCGATTGCGTGTCATTTTGCCGGCAATGGATTGCAAGTGAGACTGCTGGATATGCAGGCAGAAGGCAGCGACCGAAACAAAATTGCAAGCGACCACCTGAAAAATGCCATCAAATCCAATCCATCTCCGATTTACGACAAAGCTTTTGTCTCTCGGATTGAGGTAGGAAATTTTGAAGATGACTTAGAGAAAATCAAAGATTCTGATTGGGTGATTGAAGTAATTATAGAAAGATTAGATATCAAAAAGTCGATGTTGGAAAAAGTAGATCAATTCCGAAAAAAGGGTACATTGATTACTTCCAACACTTCCGGAATTCCAATACATCTGATGAGCGAAGGCCGTTCGGAGGATTTTCAAAAACATTTCTGCGGTACGCATTTCTTCAATCCACCGCGTTATCTGAAATTATTTGAAATCATTCCGGGACCGAAAACCGATGCTTCCATCATTGATTTTCTGAGCATGTACGCCGAAAAATTCCTCGGGAAAACACCGGTTTTATGTAAGGACACCCCGGGTTTTATTGGTAACAGAATTGGTGTTTATTCCATGGCCAAAGTCATGGAACTCGCACAGCAAATCGGCTTGACCATAGAAGAAACGGATACTTTGACAGGTTCCATTTTAGGAAGACCAAAAACCGGGACTTTCAAACTGGCCGACTTGGTCGGATTAGACACTGCGGCCAATGTGACCAAAGGATTGCAACAAAATTGTCCGCAAGATACATTTCTTCAGAATCTGAAAGATTCAAAAGTTTTGAATTTTCTTTTGGAAAATAAATTCTTGGGCGACAAAACTCAAAAAGGATTTTATTATAAGGTGTATGACAAAGACAGTGGGCAGACCAACCGCTTTGCATTAGACATAGAAAAATTAGAATATCGACCGCTCGAAAGAAAGAATCTGCCTGTGGTAGAAATGGCCAAACAAGCCGGCGGAATCAAAAACAGACTCGGAATTTTGCTAAAAGACAAAGGAAAAGCAGGTGAATTGTTGAGAAAGCATTTTGCCTCACTCCTTGCTTATGTAGCCGACAAAGTTCCGGAAATTTCGGATGTACTTTACAGCATCGATGACGCAATGAAAACAGGTTATGCTTGGAAATATGGACCGTTTGAAAGTTGGGATTTGATGGGGCTGAAGAACGGCATTGAGCTGATTGAATCAGAAGGATACAAAACCGCTGATTGGGTTAAAGAAATGCTGGATTCGGGAAAAAACAGTTTCTATCAAATCAAAGACGGAAAAACTTATTACTACGACATTCAGTCCAAAGATTATAAGAAAATTCCCGGCCAGGATGCTTTCATCGTTCTGGACAATATCAGAAAATCCAAAGAAATTTGGTCGAATCCCGAAGCGAGCATTCAGGATTTGGGTGACGGCATTATCAACTTAGAATTCCGTTCCAAAATGAATTCGATGGGCGGTGGTGTCATCGCAGGAATTAACAAGGCGATTGAGCTGGCTGAAAAAGATTATCGTGGTTTGGTTGTTGGCAATCAAGCGGATAACTTCTCAGTGGGTGCCAATTTGGCGATGATTCTGATGATGGCCGCAGAGCAGGATTGGTGGGAGTTGAACCGTGCGATTAAAATTTTCCAAGACACCATGATGCGGGTGCGCTACAGTGCCATTCCGGTGGTGGTGGCACCACATGGAATGACTTTGGGTGGCGGTTGTGAAATGTCATTGCATGCTGATAAAATTGTTGCCGCTGCAGAAACCTACATCGGTTTGGTGGAAGTGGGAGTCGGCGTAATTCCTGGTGGTGGAGGCACCAAGGAAATGACAAAAAGAGCTTGTCAACATCTGATGCCGGATGATGTGAAAATCAATCACCTAAGGGAAGCATACATGAATATCGCAATGGCCAAAGTGGCAACATCTGCTTTTGAAGCCAAAAACTTAGGCTTTATCAGAAATGAGGACATAATTGTGGTGAACAAAGACAGACAAATTGCGGAAGCCAAAAGACATGCGATTGTTATGTCTGAATCAGGTTATACCCAACCGATTACTGAGAAGGTCAAAGTGATGGGCAAAAATGCCATGGGAATGTTTTATGTAGGAAGCGATCAAATGGTCGCCGGAAAATACATTTCGGAACACGACCGGCTGATAGCCAACAAACTTGCTTATGTGATGACCGGTGGAAATCTATCAGAACCAGCTGAAGTATCTGAACAATATCTACTGGATTTGGAAAGAGAAGCTTTTCTGTCGTTATGTGGCGAAAGAAAAACACTGGAAAGAATACAGCACATGTTGAAAACGGGTAAACCACTGAGGAATTAGTATCAAGACGAAAGTATTAAGAATTAAGACTATGCATAACTTTGAAAAATTAAAAATATGGCAAAATGCAATGGATATTGCTGGTGATATTTATGAAATTTCTTTGCTTTTACCTGAAGATGAAAAGTTTAATCTAATTCATCAGATTAAAAAATGTGCGGTTTCTATTCCATCTAATATAGCCGAAGGCGCAGGAAGAAATTCAAATAAAGAGTTTGTACAGTTTCTAGGAATTGCAAATGGCTCTACATTTGAATTAATAACGCAATTAATTCTTGCTAAAAGATTAAAACTAATCGGTGAAGAAATGGTTCAGCCTGTCATAAATCAATTAGTAGAGGTTTCCAATATGAATTTTTCTTTTCAGAAAACATTAAAAAATAATAACGAATAAATTAGAGATTAAGTCTTGATACTTAATACTTAATACTCTAATCTTAATACAATATACAATGAAAGACGCATATATAGTAGCAGGATACAGAACCGCAGTAGGCAAAGCACCTCGCGGTACTTTGAGATTTACCCGCTCAGACGAAATGGCGGCGGCAGTCATCCAACGATTGATGAATGATTTTCCGAACCTCGATAAAGACAAAATCGATGATGTAATCGTAGGTTGTGCCATGCCGGAAGCAGAACAGGGGCTGAACATGGCACGATTGATTTCGTTGATGGGATTGAAAACCGACAAAGTGTCAGGCGTAACTTTGAACCGTTATTGCGCCTCAGGTTCAGAATCCATTGCAACGGCAGTAGCCAAAATCAGAACGGGAATGGCCGACATTGTTTTGGCCGGTGGAGCCGAAAGCATGTCTTATATCCCAATGGGCGGTTTCAAACCCGTGCCGGAAACGGCAGCCGCCAAACAAAACCCGGATTATTATTGGGGGATGGGACTGACAGCTGAGGCAGTGGCCAATGAATACAATGTTTCCAGAGAAGACCAAGATGAATTTGCATACAATTCACATCAAAAGGCTTTAAAAGCTCAAGCCGAAAATAGATTTGATGGACAGATTGTTCCACTTGAAGTTGAAATCAATACTCTGGGTGCGGACGAAAAAATACACTCCCAAAAAATGATTTTTGATAAGGATGAAGGACCCAGAGCCGACACTTCGCTCGAAGCCCTATCAAAACTTAAACCGGTATTTGCAAATGGAGGTTCGGTAACGGCCGGTAATTCGTCACAAATGTCCGACGGAGCCGCTTTCGTATTGGTCATGTCAGAGAAAATGGTCAAAGAACTTAATCTTGAACCTATTGCCAGACTGGCCGGATATTCAACGGTTGGGGTACCGCCGCGAATTATGGGAATCGGACCAAGATATGCGGTGCCAAAAGTGTTGGAACAAACCGGGCTGAAGCTACAAGACATTGATTTGATTGAACTCAATGAAGCTTTTGCTTCTCAGTCGCTGGCTGTCATCCGTGAATTGGATTTGAATCCGGACCTTGTGAATGTTAATGGAGGTGCGATTGCATTGGGACATCCATTGGGCTGCACCGGCACCAAACTGACCGTTCAGTTGTTGAATGAATTAAAACGACAAAACAAAAAATACGGAATAGTTACCATGTGTGTGGGAACAGGACAGGGGGCGGCTTCTGTGTTTGAAATGCTTTAATACTTATAAATTAAAATACTACATAAGAGATGAACGATAAAAAAAGATTAAAAGGCGGTGAGTTTTTGACAATAGACCAGAGTTGGAATGACATATTCACAATGGAAGATTTCAGCGAGGAGCAGAAAATGATGCTTCAGACCGCCAAGGAGTTTATTGACAGAGAAGTTTGGCCCAAAAAGGCACAAATCGAAGAGAAAGACTATCAACTGGTTGAGGAATTGATGAAACAAATGGGTGAATTGGGCTTTCTGGGAATTTCCGTTCCTGAAGAATACAATGGTTTGGGAATGGGATTCGTGACCACCGTTTTGGTATGTGATTATTTGTCGGGAGCTACTGGCTCATTGTCAACAGCATACGGAGCCCATACCGGTATTGGTACCATTCCGATATTGCTCTATGGAAATGAAGAACAAAAGAAAAAGTACCTTCCCAAATTGGCTACCGGAGAATGGTTTTCATCTTATGCACTCACTGAACCGGAAGCCGGGTCAGATGCCAATTCGGGAAAAACCAAAGCGGTTCTTAGCGATGACGGAAAATATTACAGCATCACCGGAAATAAAATGTGGATTACCAATGCGGGTTTTGCTGATTTGTTCATCGTTTTTGCAAGGATAGAAGACGACAAAAACATAACTGCTTTCATCATAGAAAAAGAGAAGGCCGGAGAAGGATTTACACTGGGCGAAGAGGAACATAAATTGGGAATCGTTGCTTCTTCTACCCGTCAGGTATTTATGAATGAAGTCAAAGTTCCGGTAGAAAATATGCTTGGTGAAAGAAACGGAGGTTTCAAAATCGCAATGAATGCGCTGAATGTTGGTCGCATCAAACTGGCTGCTGCTTGTCTGGAAGCGCAAAGGAGAATTCTGGACGGCTCGTTGAATTATGCCGATGAAAGGAAACAATTCGGAGTTTCCATCAATACTTTTGGCGCAATCAAAGAAAAACTGGCAAATATGGCAGTACAAGCTTTCGCTTCTGAATCAGGTGTTTATCGTGCTTCTAAGGACATAGAAAATGCCATAGAAGACAACATCAAGGCGGGGATGCCCAAAAATGAGGCAGAACTGAAAGGAGTGGAAGAATTTGCGATTGAATGTTCCATTCTAAAAGTCTGGGTTTCGGATGCGAGCCAATTGGCTGCGGATTCGGGAATTCAAATCATGGGCGGAATGGGTTATTCAAAAGAAATGCCGATGGAAGCGGCATGGAGGGATGCCCGGATTTCAAGGATTTATGAAGGAACCAATGAAATCAACAGCCTTCATTCAATTGGTATGTTGGTCAAAAGGGCCTTTCAAGGAAGAATAGATTTGATGTCGCCTGCGATGAATGTCGCCAATGAACTGATGAGCATTCCTTCCTTTGACACGCCCGATTATTCCGTACCCTTCTCACAAGAAAAGGAAATTTTATCCAACCTTAAAAAATCTTTCTTTATGGTGGCAGGCGCCGCCTTACAGAAATTTGGAGCCGATTTGGAAAAACATCAACAATTAATTTTGAGAGCTGCTCATATTTTGATTGAAATTTATATGGCAGAGAGTGCGGTACTCAGGGCAGAAAAAATGCTGAACCACAAAGCAGCCGATGCTGAATTTGCCGGAAAATTGGCTATGATACAATTATACAGTTCGGTTGAAAAGATCAAGCACGAAGCCACCACAGGAATCATTTCCTTTGCAGAAGGAGATGAACTGCAAATGATGATGTCTGGCCTTAGGAGGTTTACCCGTTACAATGAATATCCAAATATTGTGCAATTGAGAACTGAAATCGCGGATTATTTAATTAATAAAAATAAATATCCGTTTTGATGAATTTGGCACAGAAATTGCAAAATAAAAAGTAAGTACTATTCTTTTCATAAGATAGTTGAGTTTTCATGGTACTTAAGTTTTAGTAGAGAGGGTCCCGACAGCAATGTCGGGATTTTTGTTATCATGAAATCTCTGTCTTTCAAATATTTAGAGGTTAAAGAACAAACCGAATTTTTCTAAAATCACTCGATTAAAGGCTTAAAACGCTGATTCTTTGCTCTATAAGACCATAATGATATGTTGTTCTTAACACCATTCAATTATTTTTTTGTCAAATTCTATTATTGGTATTTCTGTACATCCACCAATTTCTTCTGCATTGACATCGTCTTCGTTATTTGCTAAAATCCATTTTCCGGTTTTATGCTTCAAAATTAGACCTCTAAAGATTTCTTTCCCTCCCGATAAGTTCGTATTTCCGGTTTGCTCAACTGTTATTTTATTTCTGTCAATAGTTACTTTGCATTCTGAGTTAATCATTCGTCCACCAAATTCAGCAAAGTACAATTCGTAAATAAAAGTCCCTTGTGGAATCTCTTGATTTTCAGTATTAAATTTGCCAAAATCGGCAGAATAAAAGTTTCCTGAAGGATTGAGACTATCTAATGGCAAATCATAATTCACCAATTCCCAATCATCTGATGTTATAACAATCTGAAATCGTTTGTTTTCAAATTGTCCAATAGCAGAAATTCCGCGTTCAGATGAATTTTTTACAGTTAAACCTTTTGGTAAAGTAAATAGGGTTGAATCTCCCATAAAATATCCAACCGTAATATCTTTTTCCAATCTACCAAGTTTGTATGACGGAGTATTTAAATTGCTTAATCCCCAACCAATCAAGAAGATTATATTGAAAACAATTGAAATTATTAAAGTCCATTTTTTCATTCTATAGGATTTTCCTGTCATTTCCAAAAGTCGAACTGTATAAATAATCCATCTTTCACCCAATCAAATCCCCGGCAATTTGAATTTCATCACGACTTCACCGGTTTCTTTGTTGACCTCCACTTTACCGTCTTTTAAACCACTGTCTTTTCCGGTTGCCATTTTCATCAGCCCCGAGAGGAACTCCATTCCGCTGTTGAGGACTTTTTCTATATCCTCCGAAGAAGATGAAACCTCCCCAGGCTTTTCGGAAACGGAAGTTTCGGGTTCATATTCAATTTCGGAAGCTGTATTTTTTTCGGCAATTAAATCTTCCAATAATTCAGGGTAAATCGTTTCCTGTTCTTCTTCTACGTCTAATTCATCAAGGACAGGCTCTTCAATTCCCGCCAATGCGGCTTCCAATTCCTGAATAAACTGTGCTCGACCCGAAGCCGAAAAATCAACTTCATCATAACCATCCACATTGAGTACCCCGTCAAACAGATTCTGTTTCAGATTCAAACCCGATGCGATTTTCATTTCAAAAGAATTGAGGGTAATTAAATTGATGACCGTCAACTGGTTACTTATTTGCCCCAAACGGTCAATTCTCCCGATTCTCTGATTCTTTTTGGCAGGATTCCACGGCAATTCAAAATTGATAACCGTATCGGCAACCTGCAGATTCAGACCGCTTCCACCTGCTTCGGATGATAGAAATACCTGACAGGAAGGCTCATTTTCAAACTTCTCAATCAGTTTCTTTCGATTTTTGACCTGAACTTTTCCAGTCAGTTGAACGTAGCCAATCCCTATTTCATGCAGCATACGGCCAATCAGATTCAACATATTTACCCATTCGGAAAAAATAATAATCTTTCTTTGGTTATTCTTCAAATCCAACTTTTCCAAAAGAATGTGCTTCAACTCAATGAGTTTGGGCGAATGATAAGTTTCTTTGTCAATCAAATAAGAGCTGTCGCAGACCATCCGCATATTGTTCAGTAGCAGCATGAGTTTCTGCCAATCATAAGGCGAAATAAATTTTTTGACCAAAATAGAGGAGACACCTCTTGCAAATGAAGCATGATAATCGAGCTGTACAGGGTGCATACTAACCGGAACGGTGATTTCCGTAACCTGCGGTAAATCTTTGATGACTTCTTTTTTTTCACGTCTCAACAAAATGGGCTGCAAACGCTGATTCAGTTTTTGCAAATCATAATAACCCATAATTTTGTCTTTCTTATGAAGGTCAAAATAACAGTGCTGATAAGAAAATTCCCACAGAGGTGCCAGAAAAGATGGATCTACAAACCCAACAATGGAGTAAAGGTCGATGAGCCGATTTTCCAAAGGTGTTCCAGTAATAACCAGAGCGTGCTTCTTTTTTAGTCTTTTGATATTTTGAGCGGTAACGGTAGAAAAGTTTTTGATTTTCTGGGCTTCATCCAGGATGACGAAATCGGTATCCATCTGATTCATTTTCGGCAAATCGCGCAATACGGTTTCATAATTGGCAATCAGAAAATAGGCATTGCTGTTTTTGTAAATCTCCGCCCTTTCGCCAGGCAAGCCTTCAACCACAACCGCCTCTTCATCGCTGAATTTCTCAATTTCATGTTTCCATTGGGATTTAAGAGAAGCCGGGCAGATGATAAGACAGCGTTTGAAATCGAAAAGCTTTTTCTTCATCACCGCCGTCCCGATGGCCTGAAGTGTTTTGCCCAATCCCATTTCATCGGCTATAATCGCACCGTCGCGGAAAGTAGCAAACTGAATCCCTTGTTTCTGATAGGGGAATAATTTTGCTTTCAGTAATGAAAAGTCCAAAGTTTCCGTCTGTTCTACCGTTTCCAGCATTTCCTGATTCCAGGCTTTCTCCACCCTCTCTTCCACCTCCTTACGGATTTTAATAAGTGGAATATCGGTAGCATCTCTTATAAAAAGAAGGAAATCCTTTACTTTTTCTTCTTTGATGAATTGGCTTTCTCCAAAATATTTCTCTATCAGCGCAGCCGCATCTGGTTTCATCTCATGTGGATAAAATCTGGTGATACGGTAATCATTCAACGGATCTAAATAGATTTCAATAAAAGGATAGGTTTTACTCAGTTTATTGAAAAGATTTTTATCGGATTTCAGGGTATTGAAGGCATATATCAGGTGTTTGGTCGTCCCCAATTTATTGGTTTTCAAATCTGGATTGTCGATATACCCGGTTTCATTTTTGAAATCCCGAAGGGTAATTTTATAGCTAACCCCCTTTTCATTGGTCAGTTTATGTTCACCGTAAATATTATCGGCAAACACAATCTGGTAATCAGCTTTTTCGGCCTTTTCCCTTCTCTCGGCCATCACCCTTTTTATCATCCCTTTGCGGGAATAGGTTTTTCCCTCTTTGTGTACCTTGGGTTCGGTTTTCTGCAAATCTTCTCTGATTTGAAATAAGGCGGCTGCACTCTCGGGAGTCCAATCCTTTTGCATTTTCTTTTGACTGCAACACCAATCATTTTCATCATAAGAAATCAGCCATTCTTCATCTTCTCCCTCCGGAGATTCCACCAAGATTTCCCATCGGTCTTTGCCGTAGGTCAAAACTTGACAGTTTCCTGAAAAATAAAGTTTCCGGGTTTTTAAAAATTCCTCTTTGGGTAAAATTTCTTCCAGTTTTTTTATTTGCAAATCGAGGGATTCCAAAATTTCTTTCATTGTCTAATTATCTTAGGAGCTTCCAAAAATAAAGAAAAGGAACGAGGTGGACAGTGTTTAAAGTTTGAAGTTCTTGACTTAATCCGAAAACTTCTACCATTCAAATATATCAATAACAAAAAAATATGCTTATAAATATGCAGGTCACTGTATATCAATGTAGTTCTATTGGGATTCAAACCTCACCCGGACTGGGGGCAGGCTCTAAAATCTTCGGATTGAACCAATTTTACTTTCGGTGCTTATTTCCCAAAAACTTAAAAAATTATGCTTTTTTTCATTATTGTCGTATAAGACAAATCCATTTTCAGAGCCAATATAGATATTCATGTTTTTGACCGAAAAACATATTTTTCATAAAAACACCGTAAATGACAGCCCGTGAAAAATCCCTAACAAAGCTTTCAAACATAGGAACAATTTATTGCCTTCTTTTGAAAAAGAAAAGGGGTTGCGCAAGGGTTAACTTTATTAATGGGAGCCTTGTGTTTATCCTATTTTGTTTGATTTTTTTCTGTTACAAGGTTGACAAAGTAATTGTATACTTCTATAAGTGTTAGAACCTCCTTTAGAAAAAGGAATTATGTGGTCAAATTCTAATTGCTCATTGCTTCCACATTCCCTGCATTGTCCATTGTCTCTATTCCACACAAGGTCTTTAACTTGTTGAGAAATCTGTCTGCCTAAAGTTTCATTTTGCACATTTATTACTTTTGGTATTCTTGCAGTATCAAGTTCAGAAATATCAGCACCTCTTTCTAAGGCTTTTCTAACTTCAATTTCCTTTAGCTTATCAAACTGGTCATAACTTAAATCAAAAACTCCTTGTAAATCAACCAAATGCAAAGATTCTGATGTGTTGATTAAGTTATCAGAATAAAGCCTTTCAAACTGTCTTTGTAAAATATCCTCAACTTCATTTGACCTTTTGTTAATGAAATCTCCTTCTTTAATCCTAAAATACATTTTTAAAAGGCGGACATTATTCTTTTCGTTTTCAGTAATAATATGGTCATTAAGAATTAGATTAATATAAACAATTAACAAATCAAGTAATTCGTCTTTAATATCTTCTATCTTTTTGATATTATGATATTTGAGAACTTTATTTATTTGTTCATTGTCCAATTCATTCTTGTATATTAGTTCAGAAATGTCTAAAATATAATCGCTAAAAGTTTCAATAGACAAAATAATTTCGAATGCTTTATGAAGTTCCAAATCTTCTTTAGGTAGTAGTGATTTCATTAATATTCTGTTTTTAAGGTTCTGACTAATGTTATTTATTGCAATTGTAAATCAATCAGTTACGCGATAAATGTCTTCCTTAACCAAGTCAAATTTAGTGATTTGCTTTTTAATTCAAGTTCATGCTTCACAATGATTCAAACCTTTAAACTTTTTGGCATCTCTATAAATAATCTCAATTTGGGATTGTAATCGGTAGAATTCTAAAAACACTCAAAATCACAGTACCGCTTCTCGCACCCGAATCAGTTTTTTCAATAATTCTTCCAATAAATCCAAATGCAGCATATTGGCACCATCGCTGAGTGCATGAGCCGGATTCGGATGGGTTTCGATGAAAATCCCGTCGGCACCTACTGCAATTGCGGCTTTGGCAATGGTTTCAATCAATTCCGGTTTTCCACCGGTTACGCCACTCGCCTGATTGGGCTGTTGCAGGGAATGGGTGATATCCATGATGACCGGCGCAAACTGCCGCATCACGGGAATGCCCCGAAAATCCACAACCAAATCACCATAACCAAAAGTTGTTCCGCGTTCGATAATCGCCGTCCGATGATTGTCCGAATCCGTCACTTTATTCACCGCAAACTTCATGCTTTCCGGCGACATGAATTGCCCTTTTTTTAAAGTAACATGTTTCCCGGTTTTCGCCGCAGCAACAATCAATTCAGTCTGACGCACCAGAAAAGCAGGAATTTGCAATACATCTACATAAGCCGCCGCCATTTCCGCATGATGGGATTCATGGATATCCGTCGTCGTGGGCACATCAAATTCCTGACCGACCTGCTGAATGATTTTTAGTGCCTTTTCATCGCCGATACCTGAGAAAGAGTCAATTCGCGAACGGTTGGCTTTTTTGAAGGAACCTTTAAAAATATAAGGAATCTTCAATTCATCGGTCAGTTTTACGATTTTTTCGGCGATTCTCCTTGGGGTATCCTCATTTTCAATCGCGCAGGGTCCTGCAATCAAAAAGAAATTGAGGGAATCCTTGTGTTTAGCTTTTTCTAAATTCTGAATCATTCTACAAATTTAGGAAAGTTTTCGGTTCGGATTGCAGCATGCTGTTGCCACATACTTTTTCAAATTTATTTTGCTAATCAGGCGTTGCTGTTGTACTTTTAAAACGTGAAAACACGAATTGTAACCATTGGCGATGAGATTTTGATTGGGCAGGTTGTGGATACCAATTCCGCATATATTGCTTTGAAATTAAATGAAATAGGAATAGATATTCATGAGATTCTTTCCATTCAGGATGATCAGCTTGCGATTATTGATACTTTGAAAAAGCTGACCGAAGACACGGAACTTCTCATTTTAACTGGCGGATTGGGGCCGACCAATGATGATTTGACCAAACACGCACTTTGCAAATTTCTTGGTGTGGACATGATTTACGATGAAAATGTGTTGAAAGAAATTGAGGAAAGATTCCAAAATCACCGGCTCACCGTCAACAATCTGAACCGAGATCAAGCACTGATGCCGATTGGTTCGCAGGCACTTCCCAATCCTTTGGGGACAGCCCCCGGAATCTGGACAGAAGTCAGAAATTCATTGATTATCAATTTGCCGGGAGTTCCTTTTGAAATGAAAAATCTGTTGAAAACCGAAGTTATTCCAAGGCTTCAACAACGGTTTTCGTTGCCGTTTGTAGTTCATCGTTCGTTGGCAGTTTCCCATTTGCCAGAAAGCGAATTGGCATTGAAAATCGCAGATTGGGAAAAGCATTTGCCCAAAAATCTACATCTTTCTTATTTGCCCGAAAGCGGAAAAGTCAAACTGCGGATAACGGGACATGGCAAGGATAAATATTTTTTGGAAAATGAAATTCAAACGCAAATCAATCAGTTGATTCCTTTGGTTGAAAATCATTTAGATTCACAAAATAAAGGGCTGACGGAGGAAATAGTAGGAGAGGAGCTGAAAAATTCCGGGATGAGCATTTCCACAGCAGAGAGCTGTACCGGCGGCATGATGGCGCATTTGCTAACTTCTGTACCCGGCAGCTCGAAATATTTCAAAGGCGCCGTAGTAGCTTACGCCACTGAAATCAAAACTTCGATTCTCAACGTGCCTCAATCCCTCATCGATGAAAATACGGTAGTCAGCGAAGAAGTGGCCAAAGCCATGGCGAAGGGCGTAAGCGAACAATTCAAAACCGATATTGCGGTTTCGACTACCGGCGTGGCGGGACCGGCAAAAGGAGAAGACAACAAGGAAGTGGGAATAGCTTGGATTTCAGTTACAAACGGCACACAATTCAGTACCCAAAAATATTTCATGCCTTATTTGGAACGCGATGATTTTATTTTGCAGATTTCAAAATTGGCTTTGCAAAAAGTGGTGGATTTCATCCGGGAGCAAAAGCAAATGGTGGAATGAATTAAATGAATCTAAAATTGGCATGGCACTATAATCCTTGCTTCTGGTTTCTTTCAATGACCGCAATTGCTGGGCTTCGGCTGCTGAGCGGAGCCGAAGCAAACCGAAGCAGAGGTTTCAAGAAGCTATGCCCGTTAACATTTGCAACGGCTTCGGCGTTCCATGTCTCGGTTTTGATAGGGATAAATTTTGAATCCGATGTAAAAATCCATGGCATGAAATCGCTTTTGCGGAATCAGAAACGGCAAAACATTCTCACTTCCAATCACAAATGGCCCGTAGCGCAAAAAGCCGCCGAATTGTATTTCCCGATAATCATACACCGAAAAAGAACCGCCGATGGCAAACTGATGTTTTGAATACAAATAAGACAGATTCAGCAGGTTATTTCTTCGCAAGCTGTGTTCAAACAAAGGCAGCCGCTGTATCAAATCCATACTCAAATATTGGTTTTCTGCGATGTTTTTACTGATATTGAAATGCAGACTTGTCGGTAAACCAATTTTGAACTGATTGGAAATCAGGGATTGATTGGGATTGCCGTAAATTTCATTGCTAATTAGTTGCGCATATTGTTCCGCATCTTGAAATTCGGTTTCATCAAATACCGGGTTGTTGGTGTATTGCAAGTTTTCACCGATAAACCGATGAACAAACCCATTGAATTTGATATATCCCACATCTAAAATATTGAATGCAGCTTTGAAATCATAACCGTCTTCAATACCACCATAATTGACAAAAGCAATCCCGGCATCTAATCCAAATCCGCTGCCGTTGGATTTGTAACGGTACTGATTGTTTTCAAAATCAAACCCTGTGGCATAAGCAACTTCAACATCAAAATTGGAAACAAAAAGATTTTTATCCAGCAACATGGAATCATTGGGATTGATTACAAATTCCCGTCGCATCAACGCATGGTCTTTGTTTTGAACATAAACCGCATCATTGCCCATCAGGTATTTCAGATTCACTCCAAGCGTCCAGTGATAATCCGAAAAAGGAAGAATTTCAGTGGCGAGATTCAACCCGAGTTCCGTCCAGTTGACAAAATCAAATTCAAATTCAGCCAAATCATAAAGCGCAGGTTCATCAAGTTCCTGATTGGTGAATTGCAGATAATTATCGGTTTCAATGATTTGGGACTGCGTTCTTAGTTTTGAAAATACGCCAACAAGGAATTCTTTTTCACTTTCTCCGATGGAAAACCGAATTGCCGTAGAAGGCCCCATCAGTTCTGAACTGAAATGATAGCCTGTTCTTTGGTGATTGAAATAATCAAAAATTCCGGCAGTGTTTTCACCTGTGATGTTATTTCCAATATCCGCAGATTCCACTTTTCCCGCCAACAAGCTAAAAATACTTGATTTTGAAACGTATGCATAACGATTTTGCAGAAAAATATCTTCTGAGAAAAGATGTACATCCCAATAGTTGGGATTCAAAAATGGTTGCGTCGGTGAAATTCCAACCGCGCTGATTCCACTGAATGGATCATTGCTAAAAATATAGGGCTGTTGAGCTTGCAGCTCAACAGGGCAAGCCAACAAAAGAATCAAATATTGATAAAATGAATTTTTCAAATCAATTGATTCAATTAAATGAAATACAAATTACACTGATTTTTTCTAAAAAACATGCATTTCAATCAATATTTTTGATTTAAGTTTTCTGTTAATTAATATTCAACGGCTTAACTTTGTGAAGTTGAAATACCGGTATCCCGGATGCTATGTCAAAAGTCAAAGGCTATATTCTGGCTGTAATTTCCGCAGCTTCATACGGGTTGATTCCGCTATTTGTTTTGCCCGTCAAACAGGCAGGTATCTCATTGGACACTACTTTGTTTTATCGGTTTTTCATTGCGGCTGTTTTTGTTTTTGCCATCCTTTTGTATAGAAAGGAATCCTTGAAAATAAATTGGAATGGGCTGTGGGTTTTTGTGGTTTTGGGATTGTTTTACGGGCTTTCTTCCGATTTGCTTTTCAAAGGTTATGACCTGCTGACACCCGGAATCGCATCCACGATACTGTTTGTTTATCCTGCGATTATTGCCCTGATTCTTTTTATTTTCTTTAAAGAAAAGATTAACAACAGAATGATTACTGCGTTACTTATTACGTTTACAGGAGTTTATGTTTTGAGTGTCAACGGGTTTTCTTTTCAAATCAACCTTCCGGGTTTGATGATTACATTGGGCAGCGCGTTATTTTACGCTTTGTACCTGATAACGGTCAACAAAACAAAGATTCAAGTTTCGGGTTGGAAACTGACTTTTTATTCATTGCTATTTACTTCGGTTTATTATCTTCTAAAAATGATTTTCCAACGCGAAAATATCTTGTTACATGATTTTCAAACCTTGTTCAATTTTACTTTGTTTGCATTGATTACCACTGTGATATCGCTTTCCGCATTGGTCTATGCCGTCCAATTAATCGGTTCTACGCCGACAGCTGTTTTGGGAGCATTTGAACCGGTGGTCGCAGTTTTGGTCAGTGTGTTGATTTTCAATGAAGCCATTACAAAAAACCTTGTTTTCGGTGTAATTTTAATTTTGTTGGGTGTGATAATCAGCATTTTGGCTGGAAGAAAGAAATAATATTCGGAAGATCAAATCTGCTGAAACTTGAAATTTTCTCCCAAATAAACCCTTCTCACATCTTCATCGTTGGCGAGGTCTTCGGGCGAACCTTCTTTCAAAATTTTCCCTTCAAACATGATGTAAGTATTGTCTGTAATGGCCAAAGTTTGAGAAACATTATGGTCAGTAATCAGGATTCCTATGTTTTTGTATCTCAGTGAACGGACGATTTTCTGAATATCCTCAACGGCAATGGGATCCACGCCGGCAAAGGGTTCGTCCAAGAGAATAAATTTGGGTTCCGTGGCCAAACAACGTGCGATTTCCGTTCGTCTTCTTTCTCCGCCGGAAAGCAAATCCCCGCGGTTTTTGCGTACGTGTTCCAAACTGAATTCTTCGATGAGTTCGTCTGTTTTCTTTTTTTGTTCCAAAGGAGAAAGTTTGGTGAACTGCAATACGGAAAGGATATTTTCTTCCACCGTCAATTTTCTAAAAACAGATGCTTCCTGTGCCAGATAGCCGATTCCTTTTTGTGCACGTTGGTACATGGCATCGCCTGTGATTTCATGTTTATCCAAAAAAACTTTACCGGAAGTGGCTTTGACCAATCCTACTATCATATAAAAAGTCGTGGTTTTTCCAGCACCGTTCGGACCGAGCAATCCAATTATCTGACCTTGCTCCACTTGAAGCGATACATCTTTTACGACTTTCTTTTTTCCGTAATCCTTATACAGGTTTTCTCCTTTCAGTACAATTCCCATCGCCTCAAAGATAGCTTTTTATTAAAAATCCTTGAAAAAATTCTGAATGAATTATCAATTGGCATCAATAACTTTTCCGGATCCCACAATATCGATTTTGGTTTTCGCAGGATTTCCTTTGTAATGTACTTTTCCTGAACCCGATGAACCCACTTCCAAATTGTCATTTACTGTGATTTCCAAATCTCCAGAGCCAGAAATTCCAACATCGGCATTGGCTGCTGACAGTTTGAAAGCGTTGATATCGCCCGAACCGGTGATACGCGCACCCAATTCCCGGGTTTCTCCCATTATTTCAATGTTTCCACTGCCGGTCAATGAAAGATTGGTTTTGTCCGCATTCACGCCAGCAATGATATTTCCTGAACCGCTCAATTCTACATTGAATTCTTCAACTTCTTGAATCCCGTCGGCTTCGATGCTTCCCGAACCGGTCAATGACAGCGCTTCTAAATTCTTTGCGTTTAGCGTGATTTTTGCCGCATTCCCTTTGCTCGTATAGAAACCACTTTTTTGTTGGATTATCAACCGATTGTTTTTAACGCTTATCAGGATTTTGTCTAAAATATTGGAATCTCCTTCCAATACGATTTCCCCGTCAGTCGGTGCATAATTAATAAATATATCATAAGCTCCGGAAGATAGGACTGCATTAAAATTATTAGTTACTGTTCTTGTTTCGGTGGCATCAATTCCGCTTTCTTCAATTTTTCGCTGGCAGGCGGCAAGCAGAAAAATGGAAATGACAGAAATTCCAAGTATTTTGATTGTTTTCATTTTGAAATTATTTGTAATTGCAAAGCTAATCATTCTGAAAAAATAGTTGACGAATGATTGAAACTATTGATTCTAAAACTTATACCGCAATTGAACCAGCAAATATCTACCCAATAATTCTCTGGAATTGATGATGGTCTGATTGCTTGCCGCATCAAAATTTGAACTCACCAAAGTTTTGTCACCCAATAAATTACCACCGGTAAAAGTCAAATATGTGTTTTTTGCAACATGGAAGCGCAGGGAAGCGTTCAATGCCTGATTTTCATTAATCAGTTCATCATTGCTGTATTGAATCCGGTAAGAATAATCAGTCTGGAAAAGGACTTTGTCGGAAATGGCCCAAGCCGCTTTCCCAAATGGTCTCCAAGTTACGAATTGTGTGTTTACCAATGATTTGAATTCATTTTGCATATAATTCAATCCCAAATCCAATTCTACTTTCTTTTTGATTTTGAATTGATTGGTCAGTGTATAATTCTGAATCAAAGAAGTATTATTTGACCAAATGTCCACAATCTGAATGTTTCCGTCATTGCCCATTTCCGGCTGTCGGATGTGGGAATAATAATCGAGATAAGAAACATTTCCACTGATTCTCAAAGAATAGATCCTTGAAAATCTTTTACTTCCTCCAAAAAACGCAGAAACAGTCTGGTCTTTTTCAGGATTATTGATTGGGGTATTAACTTGTGGAAGTGTGGTCAAATCGGATGCACTCTGTATATTGTCCTTGATAGCACTAAAGGTTAAACCGGTATAAAAATTCAAAAATGAAAAGGAATTAAAATAGCCGTAAGTCAGATTCGCCGTATGATACAAAGCCGGTTTCAGCCCCAAAAATCCTTTGTAAACCGTATAATAATTCTGAATATCATAGCCATCGGAAAGGTCTGTCAGATTAGGATATTTGTAAGCCTGCTGATAGCTCAGATTGATATTTTGCGTATTGGTAGGTTTGATTTCCGCAGAAAAATGCGGCAGCACCTTGGTTTCATTCATCCTTCGTTCATCCGTCAGGGTGTGCGTGGTTTCTTTGAAATGATGCACGCCGGCACCGACATTGAATTTCAAAATTCCGATTTTTTGCGTATAAGTCAAATCTGCATACAATTCTGTGAAGCCAAAATCGGAATCACTTAAAAAGTTTGGCTGCTCAATCAATCCGGCGGATTCATAAATTGAATTATCCAAATTCTGCCATGAGAAATTAGAACCGATTTTTAATCGCAGGTTGCTCATATTGGTCAGCAAATGATTGTAAATCCCATAAATCTGTAGGTTCTGGCTGTTGAATTTTTTGCTTTGTTTCAAATTATAAAAAGCCAAATCATCCATGTAAATCGGCACCATATCTGAATCAATCATCAAATCTGGACGTTGATTACTCAGCTGATGACGGACATAAATTCCGAGATTATTGTCACGCCCTATTTTGCGGATGTAAGAAAGGTTTTGTTTCAAGCTTCCACTGATGTTGTTTTTGATATTGTCACGTGCGCCGGTGGCATTGTCGTTCAAAAATGTATTGGAAAACTGTCTGTCATCATTTTCTAAGTAATTGAAAGTCGCGCGGTATTTCCATTGTGAACGGCTGTCGGGCGTATAGTCTAATCGCAGTCTTCCCAATGTGGAAAGCAGTCGCTGATCATTTTGATTTTCATCTTTGAAATGCAGGTTTTCTCCAATTCTTTCTTGTGTAGATTTGAAACTTAAATCATTATAATTGAACAAAATAAAGCCGTTGGTAAACCATTTCTTATTAGGCTCATAACCAAAATGCAATGCAGAGAGGAAAGCATCCATTTCCGCCGCATTCTGCGCTGTTCCCAAACTGATTCGGCTCGGTTCTTCCCGAAGGGAGAAACTGCTGCCTTCTTCCATGAACTCCGAAAACCCGCCCAGAAAAGTAAAATAATCCTCGGTGGTGAAAACCTCTTTCCCGAAAGTATTGTAGTCCGTGATGGAAGTAGCATCGGTTTTCGGGCTGAAATAAAAGAGTTTGGATTGTAAGTCGTAATGTGTGTCCGCATCACCGCCCACCGTAACGCTCCCAAAAACCAAGCTTTTTTTATCTTCTTTCAACTCAATGTTGAGCATGGCTTCCTCGTCATCAGTCAGAGAATTTGCAAAAGGATTGGCTTTGAATTTCCTGTTGAGCTGAATTTTATCAATCGCATCCGCCGGCAGGTTTTTGGTCAGCAATTTGGTGTTTCCCCCCAATACTTCACGGTCGCCGACTTTGATGGTTTTGATTTCTTTGCCTTCATAATAAACCTTACCGTTTTCCACTTCCAATCCGGGCAACTTCTTTAGAATATCTTCCAAGTTTTCATCGGCTGCGGTACGGAAAGCCCCTGCATCGTATTCGATGGTATCCCCTTTGATTGTAATCGGCTTTCTGGCTTCAATCACTGCCTCTTTCAGGGAAACTACACTTTGTGTCAATCTAAAATTCACAGTTTTGGATTTGGTGAGATTTACTTTCTCTTCAAAGGATTTGTAATCAAAATGCTCAACTTCAACATCATAAGTTTCTTCACAGGGCATATCCAAAGTGAAATAACCATCCACATCGGTGAAAGTAAATCCAACTCCTTCGTTTTTGGAATTAAAGGCTGAAATGGAAGCATCATAAACCGGCATCCCGATGCTGTCTCTGACTTCACCTCTGAGTTTGCAGGTTTCCTGCCCAAAGGAATTTGTTCCCATGAAAAACAGGAGGGAAACTGCAAAAAAACGAATTGGATTCATTGCGAAATTTTAATCAATTAGTATGGCATTCGGGTGAAATGTTACATGCTGACGGGTGATGCCGCTTTGTGATTGCATTGCTCTGGCTATAAATTGCTGTAAGGATATGAAGCAATTGAAATAAAACACAAAGCATTAGCTTCTTACAAATGCATATTTTTAGCCACAATCGAATAGGAAGCAAAGGTAGATAATTACTCCTAACTTTGCTCCTTACTCGATTTTAACGGATTTACCCGGGATAAAAGCTTGGACTTTTAACACCAAATTAAGTATATTGCGTAAGCAATTAATAACAATGGATAAATTGCATTTATAACTTAAATCCGTCAAACTTTTTATTATGAAAAAATTAATTTTCTTTCTAATCGTAAATCTGTTTCTCATACAGACCAATGCACAGGCACCGGACATTGAATGGCAAAAATCCTTGGGTGGAAGTGGTGATGAGTATGCATATTCCATTCAACAAACTACCGACGGCGGTTATATTGTTGCGGGTTCTTCCTGGTCAAATGATGGTGATGTTTCCGGCAATCATGGATGGTTGGACTATTGGGTAGTAAAATTGGACAGTACCGGCAATATCCAGTGGCAAGAATCATTGGGTGGAAGTAGTTCTGAAAGGGCACTTTCCATTCAACAAACTACCGACAGCGGTTATATTGTTGCGGGTTGGTCTGGCTCAAATGACGGTGATGTTACCGGTAATCATGGAAGCTGGGATTATTGGATAGTAAAATTAGACAGTGCCGGAGATATTGAATGGGAAAAGTCCTTGGGAGGAAGTAATGGTGGTGGATGGGATGAAAATAGTGGAGATGTAGCGTATTCCATCCAACAAACTACTGACGGTGGTTATATTGTCGCGGGTTATTCAGATTCAATTGACGGCGATGTCATCGGTAATCATGGTGGATATGATTATTGGATAGTAAAATTAGACGGTATCGGCAATATTGAGTGGCAAAAGTCCTTGGGTGGAAGTAGCTATGATGGTGCAAGTTCCATTCAGCAAACTACCGATGGCGGTTATATTGTTGCAGGTGAGTCCAGTTCAAATGATGGTGATGTCACCGGTAATCATGGAGACGTTGATTACTGGATAGAAAAATAAAACAGCACCGGTGATATCCAATGGCAAAAATCCTTAGGTGGAAGTGGCGCGGAAATAGCATTTTCAATTCAGCAAACTACCGATGACGGTTATATCGTTGCAGGTTATTCAGATTCAAATGATGGTGATGTTACCGGTAATCATGGAAGTTGGGACTCTTGGATAGTAAAATTAGACAGTACCGGAAATATCCAGTGGCAAAAATCTTTGGGTGGAAGTGGTTTTGATTGGGCAACTTCAATTCAACAAACTACCGACGGTGGTTATATAGTTGCAGGTTATTCAGATTCAAATGATGGTGATGTTACTGGCAATCATGGATGGTTGGACTATTGGGTAGTGAAATTGGACAGTACCGGAAATATCCAGTGGCAAAAATCTTTAGGTGGGAGTAATAATGATTTTGCATATTCCATTCAGCAAACTACTGATGGTGGATATGTTGTTGCGGGTTATTCCGATTCAAATGATGGGGATGTTTCCGGCAATCATGGAAATTCTGATTATTGGATAGTAAAATTGGGGCCCGACAATCTGAGTACAAATGAAATCAATAGTAAAGATAATTTCTCAATCTATCCAAATCCTGTAAAAGATATTTTAACCATTGAAGGAATAGCTCCGAATACTCAATTAATCATCACAGATTTAACCGGTAAAACAATTTTATCAACCACAGTTAAAAGCAACAAAGAAAGCATAGATGTTTCCGGTTTACCAGCAGGAGTGTATTTCATCAACAAAACGAAGTTTATCAAGAAGTGATTAGTAATTAGTAATTAGTAAATAGTAATAGAGCTTTGTCAAAGTTGTTTAGTTTAAAAGCTGTAGAGTGAATTATGCAGGTTTATTTATGCACCTAACGAAGACAGTGAAATTACATTGATTCCGTCCTGCCGGGTGTAACTGATTCCGGTTCCGGTGATGATGTTCAGCGATTTTGGCGGTTGCACTTTTTTATCATCTAAAACCGACACAAATTTAAGGAGATTGGCTGCGGCTTCATCGATTTGTCCAATCCCGAGTTTGATTTCAAAAGCAGACCATTCACCATTGTATTTCTGCACAATAGCATCCACTTCCAAGTCGCTCGAATCCCGGTAATGATAAACTTTTGCGTCATTGACCTGCCCGTAAATCCGAAGCTCATGGATAGCCAAAGATTCAAACAGAAAGCCTGTAAAATTCAAATCCTTCAGCAAAGATTTTTTATCCAAACCAAGCGCAGCAACTGCGAGGCTGACATCCGTAAAATGCCGCTTTCCAGATTTCCGAAGTGAAGCAGACGAACGGATATGCGGATTCCACGCCGGTTGGTCTTCCACAATCATCAACCGGTTCAGTGCATCTAAATAATCATAAATAGTCGGTCTGGAAAGGTTGTCGTTGTCCACCTGCTGAATATCTTTTTCTAAAGTCGAAATCTCAACCAAAGTTGCTGTATTTCTCGCAAGTGAGCGCAGCAAGTTTCTGACTTTCACAGAATCACGGTTTACATTTGAAACCCTGCTCATATCCACTTCTTCCAATAATTCAATATAGGCTCTGTTTAATTGAGTCGCCTGTTTGATGCTTTTATTCAAAAGTGCAGGAAAGCCACCGATGATTATTTTTTCTATAATAAACTCTAAATCTGTGGCTTCATCGTAAATATCAATTTTTTTTCCTTTGAATAAATTTTTCAAACTGATTTTCCCTGAGGAATGACCCAATTCCTGCCAGGACATCGTTCTCATATCCAAAATTGTAAATCGTCCGGCACCGGAATGCATTTTCACAGATTCTTCGGGGTTGGCAGAGCCGGTCAATATAAACTGTCCGTTCTTTTTTCGTTCGTCCACTTCATGACGAACATAATCCCATAGTCTCGGCTGAACCTGCCATTCATCGATTAATCTTGGTGTTTCACCTTCGAGAAGTCGCTTTGGGGAAGCACCCATCAAGGCAGGAACCTGTTCGTCTCTGTCAACTTTCAGAATACTCTTTGCTATTTGTTTTGCGGTTTCAGTCTTTCCGCAAGCTTTTGGGCCACGAATAAGTACAGCTCCCGAAGCTTCCAATTTCTGTTCTAATTCTTTATCCGAAAATCGTTTTTTATAACCCATAACCGAATGATTACAAGCGCAAATATAATGTTATTTTACAAATTTAGAGTATTTTGCTTTACATTTTTAGAGTGTTTTACTTTACAAATTTAGAGCATCTTACTTTACATTTTTGGAGAAATTTGTATTTTTTTAATGAGCGGAGTAAATAAGATTTTTTTGTTATTTTTGACAGATTAAGCTTTATTAATTACTATGAAAAAATTAATTTTCTTTCTAATCGCGAATCTGTTTCTCATACAGACCAATGCGCAGGCACCGGATATTGAATGGCAAAAATCCCTGGGTGGAAGTAGTTGGGATCAAGCGAATTCTATTCAACAAACTACCGATGGTGGTTATATTGTTGCTGGTTATTCCTATTCAAATGATGGTGATGTTACCGACCATCGTGGATTGGAAGGTTGGGCAGACTTTTGGGTGGTGAAATTAGACAATACCGGAGATATTGAGTGGGAAAAATCCTTGGGTGGTAGTGATCATGATTTTGGAAATTCAATTCAGCAAACTACCGACGGTGGTTATATTGTAGCGGGTTATTCCGATTCAAATGATGGGGATGTTACCGGCAATCATGGTATTACGGATTTTTGGATAGTAAAGCTGGCACCTGATAATTTGGGTATAGATGAAATCAATCGTAAAGATAATTTCTCAATCTATCCAAATCCTGTAAAAGATATCCTAACCATTGAAGGAATAGCTCCAAACACCCGATTAATCATCACAGATTTGACTGGAAAAACAATATTATCAACTACAGTTAAGAGTAGAATAGAAAGCATAGATGTTTCCGGTTTGCCGGTAGGAGTGTATTTCATCAATAAAACGAAGTTTATCAAGAAGTGATTAGTAATTGGTGATTAGTAATTAGTGATTAGTAATTGGTGGATAACATTGTACAATTAAAAAGCAAATCCGGAGTGGTTCAACTACTCCGGATTTTAAATTTTTTAATGTTGATCATTTAATTCAAAATCTCATACGCAATAGTGATAACACCAGAATCAATGTCACCAATCTGCTGAAAAGCGGCTTTGCTCAAATCAAATTCACGGGATTTCACAAAGGGACCGCGGTCGTTAACGGTAACAACCACAGATTTATCATTTTTTACGTTTGTGATTTTAACTTCCGTTCCAAAAGGCAGGGTTCTGTGTGCGGCTGTCAACGCATGCATGTCATAAACTTTACCACTGGCTGTTTTTTTACCGTGGAATTTACCACCGTACCAAGAAGCTTTTCCAACTTCCGTCAAAACCGATTTTACATAATTGATTTCAGCTTCAGCATAGATAGTCAAACCGGCGAGTAATACAAATGTCAGTAATCTTTTCATTTTTATTATTTTCTGATTTGTGGTGCAAAAGTACGTCAGCGCATATTTTTGAAGAATTAAATAAAATTCCGGGGATGGATTTTGGGTTGAAAATAACTAAAACCTTTGTGTTTATAGGAATTTCAGAAGGTGGTTAAAAATCTGTTAAAATTTTCAAATTAGTTAAAAATATTAAGAAGTCATTGATTTACTGATTTGTATCATGAAAAAAGTCCATGAAAAATCAATTTCACAGACTTTGGTTTTGATTCAGGATTTTGAATTTCAAACAAGTGAATTTCTAATTCAAAAGTCTTTTTACGGTTTCCGCAATCAGCTTACCTTCCGCTTTTCCGGCCAGTTCTTTGTTGGCGGCACCCATCACTTTTCCCATATCTTTTGGAGAAGAAGCTCCGGTTTGCACAATGATTTCTTTCAATTTTGCTTCTAATTCTTCCTCCGAAAGCTGTTCAGGTAAAAATCGCTGAATGACTTCTGCCTGCGCCAATTCCTTTTCAGCCAGTTCCGTACGCTGGTTGGCCAAAAACTGTTCTGCGGCTTCTTTTCTTTGTTTGATTAATTTTTGCAACAGGGCTATTTCTTGAGTTTCTCCAAATTCTTCGGATTTTCCCGAAGTTTTGAAAAGGAGAATTTCAGATTTGATGGCACGCAAAGCTTCCAAAGCGATTTGATTTTTGGATTTCATCGCTTCTTTCATTTGCTCCATTATTTTTGTTTCTAAGCTCATTTTGATTAAATTTTTGGAACACAAATTTAAGGTTATTTCAGCAGAACTGAAAAATCAACGCTTTAAATCATTTTGATTGAAATGACAAATCCGGATTCATAAATGATTAATTTAAAAAAAGGAAGATTATAACAAATCATCAATTCTTTCAGCCAATTCCCGGTCTTTTTTAGTGATTTGATGATCGGCATCGTGCGTTATTAACCAGATTTCCAAAGTATTATAAGTGTTTTTCCACGTTGGATGATGCCCCGCTTTCTCGGCCAATAAGGCTACCTGCGTCATAAATCCAAATGTTTCCACGAAATCTTTGAACTGGAATTTCTTGTATAGCCCGTTCTCCTTTTCCGTCCAACTGCTGTGCTGTTCCATCTTTCATCGTTTAGTTCTGCTAAATTATGAATTTTGGATTTAAAAAGATTTTCGCAATTAACTTGCAGAGAATTTGATACTGAGTATTTTGAGCTTTATGACTTCCAAAAAGAAGAAACCTAACAAGGTGCTATACGGTCATGATTTCTTTTTCTTTGATTAGATACAAATCATCCGCTGATTTCACATATTTATCGGTCAAGCCCTGAATTCTGCCTTCGTAATCTTTTTTCATGTCTTCCGAAGCTTCCTCATTCTTTTTGATTTCATTGTTGGCATCCTTCCGTGCGTTTCTGATTGCAATCTTGGCATTTTCGACTTCGTTTTTTGCAATTTTACTCAAATCGCGACGACGATCTTCGGTCAATGGCGGAACATTGATAATAATCATATCGCCATTATTGGAAGGATTAAATCCCAAATTGGCATTGAGAATGGCTTTTTCCATTTCAGGAATCAATTTTTTCTCCCATGGCTGAACGGTGATGGTTCTCGCGTCGGGTGAGCTGACATTGGCTGCTTGAGTCAATGGAGTCATCGAACCGTAATAATCGAATTTGACGGACGAAAGCATGACCGGGGAAGCTTTCCCGGCACGAATTTTTGTAAACTCACTTTCCAAATGCCGGATTGCATCTTTCATTTGATCTCCGGCCATAGCTACGATTAAATCCAATTCTTCCATCTTTTTTATTTTTGGGTTGCTAATATAGCAATATAAGGCAATGAACGAAAATTTTAATTGACCAACGTACCGATTTGTTCGCCGCTGAGTAATTTTTTCAAGTTCCCTCTTTTATTCATATCAAAAACGATGATGGGCAATTTATTTTCCCGGCTCAGTGTGAAAGCGGTCATGTCCATCACATTCAATCCTTTCTGAAATACTTCTTCAAAAGAAAGTTTCTCGAACTTCGTTGCAGTCGGGTCTTTTTCCGGGTCGGCAGTATAAATACCGTCCACCCGCGTTCCTTTCAGAATCACGTCTGCGTTGACTTCAATCGCTCTCAAAGTTGCTGCCGTGTCTGTTGTGAAATAAGGGTTCCCGGTTCCGGCACCAAAAATAACCACACGGCCTTTTTCCAAATGCCGGGTTGCTCTTCTTTTGATGTAAGGTTCCGCAATTTGTTCCATGTGAATGGCGGTTTGAAGCCGGGTATAAAGCCCGATTTCTTCCAAAGCAGATTGCAGTGCCATCCCATTAATTACCGTTGCCAACATTCCCATATAATCGCCCTGAACGCGATCCATGCCGCGGGCAGCACCGGATAATCCGCGAAAAATATTTCCGCCACCAATGACAATGGCCACTTCAATACCCATATCCACTGCGGATTTGATTTCTTCTGCATATTCCTTCAACCGCTGAGGGTCAATGCCGTACTGTTGATCACCCATCAGGGCTTCACCGCTTAATTTCAGGAGGATTCTGTTGTATTTCATCAAAAAGTTTTTGCAAATATAAACGATGGTTTTGGAATCCGGGAAATGAGTTTTCCGAATTTCAACAAACTACTGTTCAATTGCTTCGTTATCAAGGCATTCGGATTCAAAAAATCATTTGATAAGTTAATGATTTCATGTTGTTCTAATTTCCTGGAAATGCTTACATTTCGGCGGGATATGAAAAATATTTTGACTTTAATTGCGGTGATGCTGACTTTGGATTTCCTGTCTGGACAAGAATCAAAAGTCGAAAACTTGTCAGCTGCTCAGGAGCTGATTGAAACGCTTACTTCCGATGCATTTTCCGGGCGTGGTTACCATGAAAATGGTATGGACAAAGCGGCTGATTTTCTTAAAGATGAATTTGAAAAACTCAATCTTGAGAAAATCAATGGTACTTATTTTCAAGAATTTTCCATGCCAATCAATGTGATTAAAGATGCGAAATTAACTCTAAACAACAAAGTACTTCGCTATGGCATTGATTTTTTGGTGAAACCCAATTCCAAAACTCAATATTTTCATCTGAAACCTATCTATAATTTTTCTCCTACGGATTTTGAAAATGCATTAATTTCGGAAGAAAACCTGATAAAATTCATCGAAAATGACATGACAGCGCAACATGGGAAACACGTGGTTTTCCCGCCACATCATTTTGAAATTGATTCTTTGAACAGGTATTATAAAAACTGGTTTTCATTTTACCGGCCGGAAGAAAACCGAAACCGCAGCATTTTTTATTTCACAAAAGATAAATTGACCGCTTCACTTTCCATGCGGCAGGACAGCATCGCTGCCTTCGTCATCAAAGATGAATTTTATGATGAAAATTTAGAAATCAACGATTATATGATTGAATCCGAATTCATTACTGATTTCAAAGCGCGAAATATTCTTGGAAAAATTGAGGGTAGAAACAAGGATTCCTTGATTGTGATTACTTCGCATTACGATCATCTCGGCAAGGTGGGCAGCACGATTTTTCCGGGTGCAAGCGACAATGCGAGCGGCGTGGCATTTGTACTGAATTTAGCTGCTTATTTTTCTAAAAATCAACCCAAATATTCTTTGGCTTTTATGCTGTTTGCTGCTGAAGAAGCCGGTTTGGTCGGTTCAAGATATTTTGTGGAAAACCCGTTGTTTGATTTGAATAAAATCAAATTTCTGCTCAATTTCGACATCATGGGAGCAGGGGAGAACGGCATTCAAATTGTGAACAGCAGTATCTACCCTCAGACGTATGATTTGTTGCAAAAAATCAATCAAGAAAAACAGCTTACCCCGCAAATCAAAAAACGTGGAGAAGCCTGTAATTCTGACCATTGTCCTTTTTATGAAATCGGAATTCCGTCATTTTTTACTTATACTTTGGGAGGTCCCGGATTTTATCACGACCCTATGGATAAGGCTGAAACCCTGAACCTATTCGGGTTTTCTGCCTTGCAGGAATTGTTTATTGAATGGATTGAAAAATTAGAATAATCAAATTTGATTAATTTGAATTTTAAGTTGATTTTCAATAAATTAATCGACTTATTTGTTTGTCTTGTTTAACATAGTCGAAATGCATTTATTTAAAATCTAATTTGAAATTATATTTTTCGGGATTGTCAAAAAGCTCTGTCAGGGACATATCCACTAAAATGGTTTTTCCGTCGGGACTGATTTTGCCTTCACTGTCAAGCGAAGTTTTCTTGATTTCCTTTGGAAAATGATATTCTATTTTATATCGAAAAGCATTCAGGATTTCGGCTGCTTCAATGAGACTGTCATTTTTTATTCCTTTTTCCAAATTTTCAATGTTGGCAATTCGCTTGAAAGTCTTGCCATTGTATTCAAAATTCGGGAATATCAGGAAATCAAAATTATCTTCAGACTTGCCGTCCGTGGTTTTTTCTTTTTTCATTTCTTCCACAATAGCTTTGGCTTTTTTTGTGTAAGCGTTGAATGCATCCACGGAATTTTCTTCCGTGATGAAGCTGAGTTTCCCCACATTATCATTCAATACCAGCTGGGCTTTGGTTTTATTTAAAGTTTTAAAATATTCTTTTTGCTTCGGGGTGAGTGTGTCTATTTTCAGAAATTTCAACTGTTCGATCTGGGTTAGCGGAACGGTCTGGTCTATCGGATATTCGCCGATTTTTTTCATTGAATCTAATCCTTCGGCTGAAATCATCATAGAAGCCATGGCAGAGAAATCCACTTCATATTCATAATTCACTTTTCCGGAATCCATCAGATACAATCGTTCGGAAAATTGACAGGAAATAATATCGGAGCAGATTACGAGCAGTAGTATAAGTTTTTTCATGATTTAAATTTGAGTAAAAGTACAAATTCTCACGAATTAATCGTTGAAAGCTTTTCCGAAATTTGGAGAAAATAAATTTTAGTTATTTCGTCAGCTTTTCCAATGCATACTGAATCATTTTATCCACACTTTTTTTGTAATCGGTACTAAATTTTCCGGATGCGCGGTTGGCGATGATACAATTCAGCGAAAGTGCTTCGTGTCCGAGTAGGGCGGCAAGACCGTAAATTCCCGAAGTTTCCATTTCGAAATTGGTCACTTTGTATCCTTCAAATTCAAATCCGGCTAAGATTTCATTGATATTGTCGGGATTGGGTTTCAACCGGATGAATCTTCCTTGTGGACCGTAAAATCCACATGCAGTTGCCGTGATGCCAAAGGCTATGTTTTCAGAAATTAATACATTCATCAATTCTACTGAACCCTTTACGATATATGGTTTTGACTTTTCATTATCCCATTTTGAGAAATTCAGAAATTCGGCTTCCATTTCCAAATCACGCACAGCAGCTGAATCATAAAAATGCATCAGCCCGTCCAATCCCAAACCGTGTGAACTTGCCACAAAACTGTCCACCTCATGTTCTTCGTGCAATGCGCCAGAAGTACCCAATCTTATGATTTTCAACTTCTTCAATTCCTTTTTTACAATTCTGCTTTCCAGATCCACATTCGCCAAGGCATCGAGTTCGGTCAAAACAATGTCAATATTATCCGTTCCCATTCCGGTAGAAATGGCGGTAATTCGTTGCCCATTCAAACTTCCAGTATGTGAAATGATTTCTCGTTTTTGGGATTGATGTTCGATGTGGTCAAAGTATTTTGATACCTCCTGAACACGCCCGGGATCACCGACTGTAATAATCAAATCAGCCAGATGTTCCGGCCGTATATTACAATGGTAAATACTTCCGTCGGGGTTCAATATCAGTTCGGATGCGGCTTTGCTCATTTTTCTAATTTTTTATCAGGTTCAAAATTATTCAAAATAAATTGAATCAGACTTTTTTCCGGATCAACAGCATTTTTCCACCGGAAACCACGAAGAAGGCAACTATTCCTGCGATCAGACCGATCAGGGATTCTTTGAACATCGGGAAGATCCGTGGCAGAAAATTATCAAAAATATGTGTTTGATGTGTGAAAATTCCACCGGCAACAAGAATCAGTGCAATGGTTCCGATGATTCCCATCATCTTGATGACCACGGGTAGCATCCTGACTAAAAAATGCCCGAGTTGGGCCAAAATTCCGCGGTTGTTGGAACGGTTGATTAATTTGTAACCGGCGTCATCCATTCTTACGATTAATGCCACAACACCATAGACGCCAACCGTCGCAAGCAACGCAACAAAAGCGACTGCGATGATTTGTATGTAGAGCGGACTGTCTAATACTGTGCTGAGTGCAATGATTACAATCTCGATGGATAGAATGAAATCCGTCAGAATTGCGCTTTTAATTTTCTTTTTTTCAGCTTGAGGATCGTTTATTTCAATCGTTTCTTCCGGTGTTGTTTTCTTTTTAGAATGAAACAGATATTCCACAATTTTCTCGACGCCTTCAAAAGCCAAATAAAATCCGCCGATGATAAGAATATATTTGATGGCATCCGGCAAAATAAAATTCAACAGAAAAACGGCAGGAATAATGATGAGTTTGTTCAAAAAAGAGCCTTTGGTAATGGCTACTAAAACCGGAATTTCACGGGAAGCGAGAAATCCGCTGGCTTTTTCTGCGTTCACAGCCAGATCGTCACCGAGAATTCCGGCGGTTTTTTGGGTTGCGATTTTGCTGGCAACCGAAACGTCATCCATCAATGCAGCGATGTCGTCTAATATTGCGAAAATGCCTGATGCCATAATATTAATTTCGTGGATTATAATTCATACAATTCAATGGGAAGATCGTCCGGGTCTTTGAGAAATGTAAATCTTTTTCCGGTATAAGGATCTGTTCTGACGGGTTCCACCGTATAACTGAATGAATTGATTCTCTGGATTTCTCTGTCCAGATTCCAAACGCCGAAAGCAATGTGCCGCAATCCGCAAGCTTCGGGATAAGAACGCCTTTTGGGCGGATTGGGGAAGGAGAACAGTTCGATGACGTATTTTCCGTTCAACGATAAATCCAATTTGTTGGACTCCCGGTCTTTGCGATAAACTTCCCGAATGATTTTCAACCCCAAAACTTCAGTGTAAAACTTTTTGGAAACTTCATAATCCGAACAGATAATGGCAACATGATGAACAAATTCAAGCATCGTGAAAACTGATTTTATTTCTTTTTAAAGGTAAAACAAAAATAAGCAGTACCATGATCATACAATGCAATAAAGGCCACCTAAACATTGGGCTGGCCGGATTCAGCGTTTGCGTGTCATGAATCAGGTAGGAAATGAAAATACAAAAAACAGCCACCAAAGACAATACGATTTTCACTTTTGGGTTAGCCCAATCGTCCGGCGACAAATACAGTACTGAGATCAATATCAGATAAGTAGGAATGGACAACAATATATTTGAGGTCATCGTGATGACATAAACCGACCAAAATTCCCTGTTGATTTCAGGATGTTCCATCCAAAGTAAAATTAAAGGAGCGGAAAACAAAGTCAGCAACCAAATCAACAGCATATAAGGAAAAACTTTCATCTTTAATTTATTTTGTAATTCCTTCGAGTTTGAATAAAAACGCATACTCCAAAGCGGTTTCTTTCAGGGATTCAAATCTGCCTGAGGCACCACCATGGCCGGCTTCCATATTGGTTTTGAGCAACAGCAATTCATTGCCGGTTTTCATTTCCCGCAATTTGGCTATCCATTTGGCGGGTTCCCAATATTGCACTTGAGAATCATGCAATCCTGTGGTAATCAATAAATTTGGATAATTCTTCTTCGCTATATTATCATAAGGAGAATATGATTTTATATAATGATAATAGATTTCATCATTCGGATTTCCCCATTCATCATATTCTCCGGTTGTCAAGGGAATACTATCATCAAGCATGGTTGTCAGCACATCCACAAACGGTACTTGCGCCACCACACCCTTGTACAATTCCGGAGCCTGGTTGATGATTGCGCCCATCAACAAGCCGCCGGCCGAACCGCCCATCGCATATAAATGTTTCTCAGAAGTATAATTGTTGGCAATCAGATGTTTGGAAATATCCACAAAATCATTGAAAGTATTTTTCTTGTTGAGTAATTTTCCATCTTCATACCAAGGACGTCCCAATTCCTGTCCGCCGCGGATGTGTGCCAGCGCATAAATGAACCCGCGATCGAGCAAACTCAATCTGGCAATACTGAAATACGGATCCATGCTAAAACCATAAGACCCGTAGCCATAGAGCAGGAGCGGAGTGTCAGCATTGATTTTAGTTTCTTTTCTATAAACAATGGAAACCGGAATTTTCGCACCATCCCGGGCAGTTACCCAGATTCTCTTGCTTTCATAATTGTTCTTGTCAAAATCTCCTAGGACAGGCTGTTCTTTTTTTATTTCGCTGGTTTTGTCCTGCATATTGAAATCTATCACCGAGTTCGGCGTAGTCATTGAAGTATAATCATATCGCAGGATATTTGTCTCAAATTCAGGATTATTTCCGATTCCGGTCGAATAAGTTTCTTCCTTGAATGGTAACTGAAAATTTGTTTTTTCGTCCCAACTTCGGATAATAATTTGTGTCAAACCACCTGACTTTTCTTCCAGAACCAAATAATCTTTGAAGATTTCAAAATTTTCGAGGAAAACTTTTTCGCGGTGTGCAATGACATCTTTCCAATTCTCCTTTCCGGTGTTAAGCACCGGAGTTTTCATCAGTTTGAAGTTGGTAGCTCCATCTTTATTGGTTCTGATGTAGAAATCATCACCGAAATGTTCGATATTGTATTCAAGTCCTTTTTCCCTTTTTTGAAAAATCTGAAACGCTGCATCCGGCTGATTGGCAGGGATAAATCGATATTCATCCGATAAGGTGCTTGCGCTTCCAATAATAATGTATTGTCGGGATTTGGATTTGTAAACATAAGCATTGAAGGTTTCATCTTTTTCCTCGAAAATCAATTGATCCTGATTTTGTGGCGTTCCCAAAATATGTTTCCAGATTTGATAAGCCCTGAGCGTATTGTCTTTTCGGGTGTAAAAAACCGTTTTATTGTCTGCCGCCCATACCGAACGGCCGGTAGTATTCTGCAATTCATCTGCTATGATTTTTCCTGTTTTCAAATCTTTGAAACGGATGGTGTAAATCCTTCGGCTGAGCGTATCTTCGCCGAATGCTGCGATTTCATTGTTTTCACTGACACTGATTCCTGATAAATTGTAAAAACTGTAAGGTTTGGCCATTTCATTGACATCAAACATGATTTCTTCGGCAGCTTCCAAACTTTCTTTTTTTCTGGAGTAAATGGGATATTCTCCGCCTTTTCGGAATTTTGAAATGTACCAATAACCGTTCAGTTTATAGGGAACGGAAGCATCATCTTCTTTGATGCGGGATTTGATTTCCTTAAAAAGTATTTGTTGAAAATTTTCTGTGTCTTTTAGTTGTGCTTCTGTATAAGCATTTTCAGCTTTCAGATAATCAATGACTTCCGGGTTTTCACGATCATTCAGCCAATAATAATTGTCAATTCTGACATCGCCGAATTTCTCTAATTTTTTTTCAATCTTTTTTGCTTTGGGTGGTTGCATATTTTGCGCATTTAAAATAATAAATACTGTAGTCAGGACGAAGGTAATAATCGTTTTCATGATTCATTAATTTTTGTAAATTTAAGGTTTTCTCCATCCGGCATTTCGATTTCAATGCTTACTCCATCATAAAAAGCAATGGCTTCCGTCGTTGTGTCATTATTTTGAATTTCAGCACGATAAACTCCTTTCCTTGAAGTAGTAAATAAAGTAGCAATGTGTTCGGAATTTTCTTTATTGAACAACAAAATTTCTCCATGTTCTTTTGTTTCGGCACGGATGGTCATTTGTTCATTTCTGAATTCAAATCCAGAACTGATAGGAGCTGTGTTATTTTGCGTTCTAACAGGAAAATTTGTTTCAATTTGATTTTCATTATTTTGTACAGGATGCTCTTTGGGTGCGGAATTCAAGATTTCCGCAGCAGCCAACCTTAGGGCTTCCTGATTTCCTCTATGAAAATCCTTGATTCTGGAAATGCCTTCTATTGATTTGATTTCCCGATTATTGCAATCGATAAAAGTCAGTTTAATTATATTTCTAAAAATACTTTTCTCCTTTTTTACATCGGCACGCAAGACTGAACAAGGATTGTCGGCGGCTGCTTGTGGCCATTTCATTTCATCTCCGGGTAGGATTTCATAATTTTTTCTTTCCAACAAAAGCGTCAGATAATTGTTCAAGCCAAACTGATTGGTATCAAAATCCGAAAACCGTTCGGGAACTTGTATGTATTTATAGTCGCTGACCTGCTGTGCACAAGCGATTCCGGCAAACAGTATAGCGAATAATAATCCTGATTTTCTCATTATAATATTTTTGGAGTTCAAAGATATGAAAAGCTGATACGGTAGAAATATATTTCCTGTAAGTTTATGAAAACAGCAAAGAAATTTCTGAAACGATAATGAATATTTGATTAATTTTGGGAATGCTTTTCAGGAAAATCATTTTCACGGAAGACGGTTCCCCTACAATTTATCTGCCTGATTGGGATGAAGCCTATCATTCACGGAGAGGTGCAGTGCAGGAAGCTTATCATGTTTTTATTCAAAACGGATTGCAATCCATTGCGCAAAATTTCCCAATTCATATTTTGGAAATCGGTTTCGGAACTGGACTTAATGCGTTGATTTCCTGTATTGAAAGTTTGAAAAACAACTTTTCGATAAAATATACCGCCTTAGAAAAATACCCGGTCGCATCAGAGGAGTGGAAGCAAATCAGTTTTTCAGAGAACATTAAATCCTTTGATTCGGAGATTCTAATTTCGGAAACTGAAATTGACCGAATATATCACGCTTTGATGGAAAGTTCATGGAATGAATTCACATTTGTCAGCAGGCAATTTGAATTGAAAAAAAATCAAACAGATTTTCTGAATTTTGATTATCCTGAAGATCGTTTTGATGTGGTGTATTTCGATGCCTTTTCGCCGGTAATTCAACCGGAATTATGGACGGAAGAATTATTTTCCGTGATTTATAATTCCATGAGAATCAACGCTGTATTAAGCACTTATTCCGCCAAAGGAAGTGTAAGAAGAGCCATGTTGGCAGCGGGTTTTGAAGTAGAAAAAAGACCGGGACCGCCAGGGAAAAGAGAAATGTTGGTTGCCAGAAAAAATAAAAAATGAGTAAACCTTTCAATGTCAGAATTTACGCTTTATTGATTGCAAATCATCAAATCCTGATTCTTCGTGAACCTTTTATGGGTGATATTATCTGGAAATTTCCGGGTGGTGGATTGGAATTCGGTGAAGGAACCCGTGATTGCCTGATTCGAGAATTCCGCGAAGAATTGAATCTCGATGTGGAAGTAGGCGAACACTTCTATACGCAGGATTTCTTCCTACAATCGGCATTGAATGCGCAAGAACAGATTCTGATGATTTACTACAAAACTTACCCAAAAAATTTAGATACATTTCAACTGTTGGATAAAGAAATACAAGACTTTGTCTGGCGAAATTTAGATGAATTGACGGCTGATGATGTAAGCCTTTCAACGGACAAAATGGTGGTCGAAATGCTACGCAAAGAATTGAAAAGAGGTTAAATCAATCCTTTTTCTTCAAAATACAAAATGATGGCTTTCCGCATCAAAATGGACTGTTCATTGGGTTTCAGTTCGGGAAGACTTCCGGTGAATTCAAACACAGGCCAACCGTCTTCATCTTTCCCGTCAAATCGATAATATCCATAAGGTTCGAGCAAGGTGCAGACCGCGATGTGCATCAGGTTTATTTTGTCGTCTTTTTCAAATTTACTTTTGCCTTTCCCCAACTCCTGTACGCCAATCAGAAATAATATCGTATCCAAATCCGGACGCTCGCCATCTGTGAAGTTTTTGATGAAAAATGCTTCAACTTTTTTCCATTGTTGCTGCTCATTCTGTTCTGTTTTTTCCATCGCGCAAAGATAAGCAGGTAAAAAACTTTGTTCAAACAACAAAAGCGATTAATTTTGAGCAATTTTAGAAAATGAACTGGATAATTTTAATCATTGCCGGAATATTCGAAACGGGATTTGCATTTTGTCTTGGAAAAGCAAAAGAATCCTCGGGTATGGAATCTTATTATTGGTATGGTGGATTTTTTATATGCCTCATCATAAGTATGTTATTGCTGATTAAAGCCACGCAATCTTTGCCGATTGGAACTGCTTATGCGGTTTGGACAGGCATTGGTGCGGTGGGTACCGTTTTGGCCGGGATTTTCTTTTTCAATGAACCTACCAGCTTTTGGCGGGTATTCTTCATCTTCACCTTGATTATTTCCATTGTTGGATTGAAGTTTGTGACCAATTAATCGGAAATAATTTTATTTTGGATTCCAAAATACCTGATTGAAATCTTGTACTTTGTCATCGATTACTGTAACGCCTTCATTTTCCAAAAGTTGTGCCATGAGTTCGGGCGGATTGAAATGATGCTTTCCGGTGAGTAATCCGTTGCGATTCACCACTCTGTGCGCAGGAACAGGCACTAATTGATTGTGAGAATTGTTCATCGCATAGCCGACCATTCTGGCCGAACCTTTTCTTCCCAAAAATTCTGCAATCGCACCGTATGAAGTAACTTTTCCTTCGGGAATTCTACGAACGACTTCGTAAATTTTCTGATAGAAACTCTCTTCCGCAGGCATATTTTATTTCAATGTAATTGAAATTCCGGCATTGACCCCGACCGTATAAGGGCTGTATTTTTCAACGCGATTTACGGGATTGATTAAATACTTGAATGTTGGCTCTACATTCAGTTGGACATTTTCCGAAAGTTCCATGTCAAATTTCAGTCCTGCATTGGCACTGAAAGAAGTTTTGTTAAGATTATCTGCTCTACCCAATTCTTCGGTGAAACCTTTGGTATCTGCATAAATCTGATTTTTGCTAAGGAGCCACGTACTACCACCTCCCGTAAGACTGATGCCGATCGGCCCTCTTTCAAAAAGTCCGACTTCAACTTCTAACGGAATCTCAATGTATTGTGACTGTTGTTTCACATCCCCGATTACGGTCGTCGTAAGTTCTTCGGGATTCATTACTCCCGTCTTATTTTCAATTCGTAGATTTCCATAATACTGAATATTGCTTTTGGGGTCTGTATAAGTCATTCCTATTGCTTTTTGTGGTTCCAAAGTGAAGGAAACATCTTTGGTAACCTGCTCAAAACCAACCACTGAAATTCCGGTTCTCACTTTCAAGCGGTCATTCAGCGCATAAGCACCTTTTAGTCCGTAGGCCAAGGTTATATTGTTTACGGTTTTATAATCCGACATGACATCGGAAAGCATGGAAGTGCCAACAAAAGTATTCAGTGCCATTGGGGAAACAAATCCTGAAACGGTAAATCTATCTATATCGTTATTGAATTTTTTCTTATTGGATTTATTTTTTTCAGATTTAGCAATTTGATTTTGGGTTTCAAATTGATCGAAATGATAAGGATATTGAATTAGCTTCAATTCCGGTGTTTCTAAATAATTACGAACTGCAATTCCGGATTGATTCAGCATCTCATAAGCATGAATTCCATTAATAAAGGTTGAAATCTGCTGAATGTTTTCAGTTTGAAAATCGCGGTTTTCATTTTGCGCGAGCAAATAGTTCGTTGAATATTCACGGGAATAGAAAGAATTTCCGGATGGAATTTCAAGCGCATTTTCATTAGAAATTTCATTGGAATTTCCAGAAGAAATCGCAGGATTTTGGAAATGCTGAGCTGCATTTTGGCGTTCATGCCCAGAATTTCCGGCTGAGGGGATGTTGGTTTCCAAAGAATTTTCGGAAGGAATATTCACGACCGGATTTTCTTGAATTCCCACATTGGAATTGTACCACAAATAACCCGTTCCGGAAATTAATCCAATCAGCAACGCCACGGCTGCCATTCTGCCCCAAAAGGGGAAAAGCGGTCTTCTGTCCTCCTGCGGAAGATGTTTCTGAATATTATCCCAAGCATCTGCCGGCGGTTGTTGCGGCATGTTCAGTTTGTTTTTAAAAAGTGAATCAACTTTCTTTTTCATTTGGTCGCGATTTTCTCTTTACTTTTTTTATTGATTGATTCCATGAGTTTTTCTCTTGCTCTTGATAAATTTGATTTTGAAGTTCCCTCACTGATTCCAAGCATTTCTGCGATTTTTTGATGTGGGTATTCTTCAAAAACATAGAGGTTAAAAACCTGTCGGTATCTGGGCGGCAGTTCTTTAATCAGCTCTAAAAGTTCTTCATAACTGTATGCTGTAGTTTCTAATTCTTCGTCAAACTCTTCTGTCGTTTCTTCTTTGGTCAGTTCCTCATCCACGACAAAAAGGTAATTTTTCTTCCTGTGTTTTTCAATACAGGTATTGATCATAATCCGTTTCAGCCAGCCCTCGAAGGAGCCTTTGAACTGAAATTGACTGATTTTATGGAAAGCGATGATGAATCCATCCTGAAAAGTATCTTGTGCATCTTCGTAATTATCCGAATAGCGCAAACAGACCGAAAAGAGTTTTGCCGAAAACAAATTATAGATTTCGGTTTGTGCTGTTCGCTTGTTTTGTTTGCACTGTTCGATTAATATTTTCAGGTCACTCTCCAATAAATTGCATTAATGTGGATTGGGGATAATAATTTCTCTGATTAAATACATATCATCGCCGTTTTCATCCGTTCCACTCCAGAATTTGAATTTATAAGTTCCATCGCGCTGCGGAAGAAATTTCAGGACGGCACTGTCCATCGAAGCTTCCTGTGTACAAGGCGTATCTTCTATGCGGTAAGTAATCAGATACACTTTCCGCTCATTATCAAAAGCGTAATATTCATAATCAAAAAAGTTTTCACAGGAATTGGATTTATGAAAGTAGGTTTTGATTTCAGTTACCTGTCCTACCGGGTAAATGCTGTCTATTTGCACATCATCAATTGCTCTGTAATGATAAACAACATCGGAAAGGTTGTCTTCATCCAAGCAAGCTGTGAAAACCAGACCGCAAGAAATCAGCATTAATAATTTAAACAAAATCTTCATAACAAGTTTTTTTTCAGCTTTATCATTTAAAAGACGGAAAAAAATGAATTCGTTGCGCGAAAACCTTATATTTAGGTTGTTGCATTTTCTCCAAAATTAAATAAAATATTGTAAACAGATGTAATTTTGAACCTCTATTATACGCCGGTTGCGCTGGCATCCAACTTTAATCTTCGAGCAAATCCGGTCTTCGGGATTGGGTTCTCTCCAAAGCGTTCTGCATTCTCCATTTTTCAATTTTCGGAAAATCGCCTGACAAGAGGATTTCGGGTACCCTATGTCCTTTATATTCCGCGGGTCGGGTATAGACTTCGGGAGCCAACAGATTGTCTTGAAATGAATCGGAGAGCGCAGAAGTTTCATCATTGAGTACCCCGGGAATTAAACGGATAATGCTGTCCGCCAAAACAGCTGCTGCTAATTCGCCACCACTCAAAACATAATCACCGATTGAAATTTCAAGTGTCACGAACATATCCCGAACGCGCTGATCCACTCCTTTATAGTGTCCGCAAAGCAGAATCAGATTGTTTTTCAATGACAACGCATTGGCTGTTTTTTGGTTCAGGGTTTCTCCGTCGGGTGTCAGATAAATGATTTCATCATAATCTCGTTCAGAACGGAGTTGGGAAATACATTTATCAATCGGCTCAATCATCAGGACCATTCCGGCACCGCCACCATACTGATAGTCATCTACTTGTCGGTAATTTCCGGTTGTATAATCACGCAGGTCGTGAAAATGAACTTCCACTATTTTTTTTTCAATGGCACGTTTCATAATGGAAGCTTCAAAGGGGCTGCGAAGCAGTTCCGGAAGTACAGTGATGATGTCAATACGCATGGTGCAAAATTAAAAAATAAAGCGTAGTTTTAAACGCCAAAATTTTTAGACAGGATTCTGAAATTGAAATCATGAAAAATGACAAGCTCCAAAATATTATTTCCGCTGCCAAAAAGGGGAGAAGGCAGGAACAAAATTTGTTGATCAGCCGGTTTTGGGATGATATTTATAATTATGTTTTTAATAAAATAAAGGATGAAGAAGAAGCGGAAGACATTACTATTGAGACATTTACGAAGGTACTCGCCAAATTAAAACTCTACAATTCCGATTTTGATTTCAAAACCTGGACACTGTCTATTGCGCATAACACGATGATAGATCACATCCGTCGTTCGCCGAAACTGAATATTTCTTTGGATGATAAAAATTATCTTTTAGATGTGGAAGAAGATTTACCGGGACCGGAAGAGAAAATGATTCAACAGCAGGATAATGAAACCTTGAAATCCCTGCTGCAAAAATTAAAACCCGACTATCGGCACATTTTGGAATTGCGATTTTTGGAAGAAAAAACCTACAAAGAAATCGCGGAAGAACTCAATCTATCCATGGCCAACGTCAAGGTCAGACTGCTGAGAGCCAGACAATTATTAAGAGAGATGTTGGAGGGGTGATGGTTTTTTGAATCAAGTTATTCATTTTGGAAATTACTTGTTTTAATTGAATTTTAAAATAGATTTGTTTTGTTAGCATGCATTGATAAAAAGTTTATCAAACAAAATTTAACCGTTTTAAAATGGTTTTTGTCTTATTTAGGAATCTTATTTTATATAAATTTTTAATGTTTGAGGCTTTTGAAATGGGAATGTTTCTGGAACTTTCTTCCTTTTGGTTTTATGTAATTGATTTGCTTTTGGTTTTATGCTTTACTGTTTTATTGTTTTTATTTTACCGACCAAAATTTGAATTAAATAATCCGCCATTCAAGCCATTTGTTCTGCTCTTAATCATTATAAGTTCATTTGCATTCAGAGTGTTTGAGGATCCTATTATAAATTTTAAGTTCATTTTGAGTAATGAAAAATCATTTTTATTTAACGAGATACAATATCCTTTAAATGACAAAATTATTATTTTTCTGTTTTTTGTGATTTTCGCTCCTTTCATGGAGGAATTATTTTACAGAAAAATAATTCTCAATATTTTTAAAAAAAGTATTTATGCAATTGCATTTTCAAGTATTCTATTTGGTGCAGTACACCTTTCAAATGGGATAAGTGTTTTTTCATTTTTTACAACGGTATTATTCGGCATCCTTTTATGTCTAATCTTTTACAAATTTGGATTTTTTTATTGCTTTGCATTTCACGCTATTTATAATCTTTTGTTTTTCTTGAATAAATATATTTTCCCTGAACGATATTATGAAACAATTAGTCAACTTAATTACAACTTTTATTATTGGTCAATCGTATTTCTTTCAATTCTTTTTCTGATTTTCTTTGTAAGATGGATTATTAATGATAAAAAGTATGCGCATTAAACCCTGCTGCAATTTCATTTTCTGTTAAACATGTTGAAAACTTTGTTGATTATTTGTTGATATCCTATTAATAAATCTACTACTTTTTACTAATTTTAGGGTCAAATTAATGATAAATGAAACTAAAAATATTTACAATTCTGATTCTCAGTGTATTTCTTGTTTCATCATGCAGTTCAAGAAAGAAAATTTCCTATAAATCATCTTCCCACACCAAGAAAACCGAACGTAGTTTTTCTTCCAAAGACGCCGGAAAAGTATTGAAAGAGGCCTATCGTTTTGTGGGAACGCCCTATCGATACGGCGGCACCACAAACAAAGGCATGGATTGTTCCGGACTGGTTATCAACGCTTACGACGTTGTTGGCATCAATATGCCCAGAATTTCTAAAGATCAGGCCAAGGAAGGTAAAGAGATAAAACTGAAAGATGTAAGAGAAGGAGATTTGGTTTTTTTTAATACTTCGGGTTCCGGCATTAGCCACGTCGGCATTGTGGACAAAGTGAAAAATGGAGAAATCTATTTCATTCACGCCTCTACTTCTCAGGGCGTCATTGTCAGCACTTTGGAAAATGAATACTGGAAAAAAAGATTCGTAAAGGCAACCCGCGTTCTCTGAATCATTGAATCCTAAAATATTCTCGCATCACTTCTTCATTTTTCACCTTTGATGTGTTGATTTCCATAATCTTTGGATGATTGGATGGCGTATAGAACGCATTGATTTTAACAGCTAATTCTTCAAGATTGTTTACCGAAATATATTCAAATCCATAGGTTTTTGCCGGAAATTCGGCGGTCATTTGATGTTCGGCAACAAAAACACTATCCACCACTCCGGTTTGATCCGGCCCGGGAATAATTTTAAATATATTGCCACCGCCATTGTTAATCACAATAATTTTGAAATTCTTTGGAAGATAGTTGTTCCAAAGTCCGTTGATGTCATAGAAAAATGCGATGTCCCCGGTTATCAACAAGGTTTGCTGTTCACTGACCATGGAAGCTCCCGCAGCTGTGGAAGTGGCACCGTCAATACCACTTGTTCCGCGATTGCAGAAAACAGCATTGGATTCGGCATGGTCAAATAACTGTGCGTAACGGATGGCTGATGAATTTCCGTAGTGAATACGAGCATCTTTGGGAAAAGTTGCTATCAGTTTTTCAAAAACTTTGAAATCTGAGAAACCGGTTTTCTGAGAAAATTCCAACTGTTTTTGTTCTTTTTCAGTGCGAATGGAATTCCAGTTTTCAAAATAGGTCGAATCTTGTTTTTTAATGAGCGGAACAAACTTTTCAAAAAACGCATTCGGAGTTGATTCAATTTTTTCCGTCAGACAATGAAAAGTATCCGGATGCCAATATGCATCCAAATGCCAGTGTTCGACCGGTTTATGATTTCTGATAAAAGTCTTGATTTTTTTAGAAACCACATTTTGTCCGACTGTCAACAAAATTTCAGGTTTTAAATTTTCGAGTTCTTCTTCCGTCAAAGAATAAATGACCGAATCTATTTTATTGAAAAACCTAAGACTGTGGAGGTTGGAAGTGGTTTCGGTCATCACGATTACAGAATCATCTTGAGCCAACTTTTCAATCCATTCATTCAGTGCTTTATCCGGAAACTGAAGCCCGGTCAGGATCAGTTTTTTGGAAGAATCATTCCATTTTTTCGCAAATTTATCAACATCAAATTTCGCTGAATTTCTCAGAATCTCAGATTTTTCAAATTGTTCAAAATGAATGTCAATTTCTTCCTGAAATTCATACAAAGGTTCTGAAAACGGCATATTGATGTGAACCGGTCCCGAATGCCGAAGACAGTTTAAAACTGCTTTTTTGATTTGATTGAGATTGATGGTCAGGGATTCAGCTGATTCATCCTCAGGTAATTGTGTGTTAAAATAGGAGTGAAGTTGGTACAGGTTTTTTTGCCGGATGGTTTGTCCATCAAAATTATCCACCAAATTTTCCGGTCTGTCGGCAGTCAGCACAATCAGCGGAATATTCTGATAAAATGCTTCGGTGATGGCCGGATAATAATTGGCCGCCGCAGAACCTGAAGTACAGCATATGACAACCGGTTTTCTCAATTGCTGCGCCATACCGAGTGCGACAAAACCGGCAGACCGTTCATCGGTAATGCTGTAAGTTTTAAAATCCGGATGATGACTGAAATGCGTAGCCAAAGCGCCGTTTCTGGAGCCGGGAGAAAGCACAATGTGGGCAATGCCGTATTGTTTGAAAACCTCTGCAATCAGTTGAACATTGAGTTTTTTGGAAAATTTGTTCAATTTATTCGTCATTTAAGCGCAAAGGTAATTTGAATTTGATGAAACACACTGATTAGAATATTGTCTAAAATTTCGGAATTTTTGTTTCCAAAGTTTAAACTTCGACTTTAAAGAATTCAATGTACCAGTCCACAAACTTATCAATGCCTTCCTGAATGGAAGTTTCGGGTTTGTAATTCAAATCCCGAATCAAATCATATACATCAGCATAAGTGGAAGGCACGTCGCCTGCCTGCAAAGGCAGCATATTTTTTTCGGCTGTTCTTCCTAATTTGTTTTCAATCGCAGAAATAAAATCCATGAGTTTTACCGGATTGTTATTACCTATATTATAGACTTTGTAGGGTGCGGAAGAAACAGAAGCATCGTCGGAATTTGGATTCCAAGCCGGGTTTTCTTTGGGTGGATTGTCATTGACCCGAATTACACCTTCCACAATATCATCTACATAAGTAAAATCACGCTGCATATTTCCATGGTTAAAAACATCAATGGGTCTATTTTCCAAAATGGCTTTTGTGAACAGAAACAACGCCATGTCCGGTCGCCCCCAAGGCCCGTAAACCGTGAAAAACCTTAGTCCCGTCGTAGGAATATTGTACAAATGGCTGTAAGTATGCGCCATCAGCTCATTGGATTTTTTGCTCGCAGCATAAAGACTGATGGGGTGATCCACATTGTCCCGGGTAGAAAACGGCTGTTTTTCGTTCAAACCATACACACTGGAACTGCTGGCATACGTAAGATGTTTGATTTGATTGTGGCGACAGCATTCCAGAATATTGATAAAGCCAACGATATTGGATTCAATGTATGCATCCGGATTGGTCAGGGAATATCTAACTCCCGCTTGGGCAGCCAGATTGATGACCGTATCAAATTTTTCAGTTTGAAAAAGTCTGACTAAATTTTCTTTGTCTTCCAAATTAAGTTTGATGAAACGATAATTAGGATATATCGAACTTTGAATCAATTTGTTGTAACCAATTTCATCCTTTGAAATTCCACAGTTTTCCAATCTGCCGTATTTAACATTGACATCATAATAATCATTGATGGAATCTAAACCGACAACGGTATCTCCTCGGTTCAACATTTTTTTTGCAAGGTGAAATCCAATAAATCCTGCGGTTCCTGTGATAAGAATTTTCATGACTAACGCTCGTTTTCTTTTGCGGACAAATATAATATAAGATAAATTTAATTGGTACTTAGAATTCAAAAGAATTTGAAGGTAAATTTCATTTGAATTCTGACAATGCAATTCAATCATTTTAATACTTTATCAATGAAAAACATATCTTTGACTCTGATTTTGGATAATATCGGCAAATGATTTTGAAAACTTTCTTCGACTACTTATTGGCGTTGCTGTTGCTGCCGGTTTTACTGCCTGTAATTCTGATACTTATTATCGTAGAAACCATAGATACCGGCGAATTCGGATTGTATATCCAAAAGCGGATTGGGAAAGGAGGCAAGCCGTTTTCCATCTATAAAGTCCGAACGATGAAAGGGGAAAATGAATCCGCTATCACAACTCCCAAAACCCATAATATCACAAGGATTGGAAGTTTGATTCGGCGTACAAAACTCGATGAAACCCCACAGATTTTCAACATTCTTTTGGGGCAAATGAGTTTTGTGGGGCCGCGACCGGATGTACCCGGATATGCAGATTTATTGGAAGGCGAAGACAGGATTATCTTGACCGTAAAACCCGGGATTACCGGTCCTGCACAATTGGCTTTCAGAAATGAAGAGGATTTACTTGAAAACCAAGATAATCCTTTGAAATTCAATGATGAAGTACTTTGGCCGGAAAAAGTAATCATAAACAAGAATTATGTTCGAGATTTGAATTTTAAAAAAGATTTGTACTATTTGTGGAAAACCATTTTTTGAAAATCAGAAAATTTTATCTGTCTTTTTTCAATCTTGCCAAGTAAGCAAAATCTTCATCCATCAGAACTTCTGCGGTTAAACCAATTGTTTCAGCTTCTTCTTCAAGTGATAGATAATCAAGGTAAAGCCATTTGAAATCATTTTCTTTTTCACCTTTGTAATAAAGATGATAATCGACTTCGCCATAATAGCGGTCAGCGGGCAAGGTGGCTCCATTGGATGTGCCATACATATAAATAATATCAGAACCATCAATCAAAATCTGGCCGTCATCATTTAGCAAATCGTATAACTTTCTGAGATACAGCCCGATTTTATTGTATTCTTCAAAGATTCCGGTGCCGTTCATCATCAGCAAAATGGTATCAAATTTTTCACCATCACCATCATAATCCAACAATTGTGTGCAAACCGTTTTTTTAATTCCGCGAAGCCGACAAACCTCAATGGATTTTTGGGAGACATCTAATGCGGTAACTTCCAAGCCTTTTTGATTTTGCAGATACAAACTGTGAGAACCTGCGCCAGCACCGACATCCAACACTTTTCCCCAAGACATATCTAATGCTTTTTGTTCGATTTCCGGCATATTTTCATAATCTCTGAATAGGTGAGCAGTACGAAAAATGTCCATCTTCGAAATATTGGTTTCCGTCAGCATATCCTGCGGGGAATTATTGTGATAATAATCCCAAATCGCTTGTCCCATCAGGTGTTTCATTGTTTTTAATTCTTTGGAATTTCAATTTCACTAAATTACATCTTTTCAACAATGTTTCTTCGGTTTGCGTAGTATATTTTAAAATTCAATAAATTCGCCGGAAACGTATCAAAATTTTTTAATTTTTAATTCCAAACCTATGTCCTTAAAATTATTTTTTTCGCTAAGTTTTATACTATTTTCAATCATTTCATTTTCTCAGGAAATATCTGAGTCCAAGGTAGATGCAACAGTAAAGCAAACTTTGGAAACTTTCAATGTGCCTGGAATCGCAGTTGGCATCTATCACAACGGAAATGTGGTTTTAGCCAAAGGTTATGGCATCGCCGACCTGAACACTGGTGCCAAAGTAGATGCAGATACAAACTTTGGGATCGCCTCCAACTCCAAAGCATTCACAACCACAGCTTTAGCACTTTTGATTGATCGCGAAAAAATCAACTGGGATGACAAAGTCAAAGCCTACATTCCTGAGTTCAAAATGTACAATGACTATGTTACCGAGGAATTTACGATTCGTGATTTGGTCGTTCACCGCAGCGGACTTGGTTTGGGGGCCGGGGATTTGATGATATGGCCGCAAGGTCATGATTTCACACCTGAGGATATCATTCGGAATATTCATCATTTGAAACCGGTTTCAGGATTCAGAACAAAATATGACTACGATAATTTGCTCTACATCATTGCAGGCATAGTGATAGAAAGAGTTTCAGGAAAATCTTGGACAGATTTTATCACGGAGGAATTTCTGATTCCATTGGAAATGAACCGAACCGCTGCCAGCTGGAATACGCTGAAAAACAAATCCAACGTGATTGCGCCGCATGTACCGATCGATGGAAAACTAAAGGTCATCGAACGTTATGAAAATTCAATTTTTGATGCCGCGGCAGGTATCTATTCCAATGTGAATGACTTGATGAAATGGGTTCAATTTCAATTGAATTATGGGAAAACACAAGATGGAAAACAATTGGTTTCCGAAGCACAGATGAAACAATTGTCCGTTCCGCAAACCCTGATGCCGAATTCTACCAGAGCTCCGTATCATACTTTATTTCGGACTTACGGGCTTGGATTTCAGGTGCAGGATGTAGCCGGGAAATTAGAAGTTTCCCATACAGGTGGACTGGAAGGCATAGTTACTCAGCTTATTATGTACCCGCAACTCGATTTGGGAATAATCGTTTTGACCAATCAGCAGGAAGGGGCGGCATTTATGGCAATTTCCAATACAATTAAAGATTATTATTTGGGATTACCTGAAAAAGATTGGGTACAGGAATATGTGGAACTGTTGGAGAAAAGAAAGGGCAATGCCGATAAAATCACAGCTGAAGTTTGGGAAACAGTGGAGAAAAACAAACAATTCAGACTGGCTTATATTGACAGTATTTTCGGAACTTATGAAGATCCTTGGTTTGGAAAAGTCAGTATCACTGGCGATCGTGGCAAACTTCGATTCGTATCCGAGCGTTCCGGACAGCTGAAAGGCGATATGTTTTATTACAAGAATGATACTTTTGCGGTAAAATGGGACAATGCCTATCTGCACGCCGATGCATTTGTCTTTGTGGAAACCAAAGATGGGAAAGTCATCGGTTTCAAAATGGCTCCGATTTCTCCATTGACGGATTTTAGTTATGATTTTCAAGATTTGGAATTCACAAAAACAGATTGAACGCCATAGAATTAATCTTTGTTTTTCTTATAATTTCCGACAAGGTAAAAAAACTGTAATTCAAATTTCTTCAGCAGTATATTTGAACGATAATTTTTGAGAAAACATGAAAGCGTTTTATACCATCGTCTTGCTAATAATTTCCAATTCCTTTATGACTTTTGCTTGGTATGGGCATTTGAAACTAAAGGATTATTCTTGGTTTTCCAATCTTGGTTTGTTCAAAATCATATTATTCAGTTGGATCATCGCATTCTTTGAATACATGGCACAGGTGCCGGCCAATCGGATTGGTTATATTGAAAACGGCGGTCCTTTTAATCTTTGGCAGCTGAAAGTCATTCAAGAAGTTATTACTTTAGTGATTTTTTCTATTTTCACAATGGTTGTATTTAAAAATGAAACTTTCAAATCAAACCATTTGATTGGCTTTGTTTTCCTGATTCTTGCAGTCTATTTTATCTTTAAGAAATAAGTTATCCATTTTATCGTTTACAATAATACCTTATCTTTGAAAGCTTAAAATTAGAAAATATGCCTAAAATACTGATAATTGAAGATGAGCCATCAATTCGCAATGTGATTAAAAATATTTTGCAGGATGAGGACAAAGATTACGAAGTCGATGATGCGGGCGATGGAGAAGAAGGCATCCTTAAAATCAAAGAAAATGAGTATGATTTGGTGATTTGTGATATCAAAATGCCCAAAAAAGACGGAATCGAGGTTTTGGATGAAGCACTTGAATTCAATCCCGACTTGCCTTTTTTGATGATCTCCGGTCATGGTGACATTGATACCGCAGTGAGTTGTATTAAAAAAGGTGCCTTCGATTATATTTCCAAGCCCCCGGATTTGAATCGCTTTTTGAGTACAGTCAGAAATGCGCTTGAGAAAAAGGTTTTGGTAACCAAAAACAAACAACTGACAAGTGAAAACAAGGCACTGAAAAGAAAAGTGGCCAAAAAATATGAAATGATTGGAAATTCAGATGCTTTGTCGAATATCAGAGACATCATTGACAAAGTTGCAGATACCGATGCCAGAATTCTTATCGTTGGGCCGAATGGTTCCGGAAAAGAATTGGTTGCCAATCAAATCCATCAAAAAAGTTCCCGAAATAAAATGCCGCTGATTGAAGTCAACTGCGCTGCCATACCTTCTGAATTAATTGAGAGTGAACTATTTGGACACGTAAAAGGTTCTTTCACGGGTGCGTATAAAGACAAAGCCGGAAAATTTGAGTTGGCAGACGGCGGGACTATTTTTTTGGATGAAATAGGGGACATGAGTCTTTCGGCACAGGCCAAAGTGTTGAGAGCATTGCAAGAAGGAAAAGTTTCAAGAGTGGGGGCTGATAAGGAGATTAATGTGGATGTGCGTGTAATTGCGGCTACCAACAAGAATTTAAGAGAAGAAATCGACAAAGGAAAATTCAGGGAAGACCTATATCACCGGCTGGCGGTCATTGTCATTAATGTTCCCGGTCTGAATGAAAGACGGGAAGACATTCCTGAACTGGTCAAACATTTTTCTGAACAATTGTCTGAATCAGCGGGAATGCCTGTTAAGTTATTTTCCGATGAAGCCATCACTTTATTGGAAAAATACGATTGGACTGGAAATATCCGGGAGTTGCGAAACGTGGTGGAACGGATGCTGATTCTCGGCGGAGACCCGGTTTCAGGAACTGATGTAGAGAATTTTGTACGAAAATAAATTATTGAATATTAAAAAAATTGAAGAAATAAGCATGAAGAAATTGGTTGTTGCCGTCCTTGGCGTGTTGGTTTTAAATTCCTGTGGAAAAAATGATTCAGATGCAAATACCGAATTTGATGAATTTGAAATGATGGATAATTCAACGAATTATTTATCTGAAATAACTTATGAAGGAACTTATCAAGGAAAAATCAACAACAATGAAGTGGAACTAACACTGACGGATGATGATTTTGAAATTCAGGAAGGTTCCAAAAAAATAATTGGAAACTGGAACATGGTCAATGATGGTTCTATCATAGAACTTGAGCCGAAAAAAGGAAAAATCAAGGTACGACATTATGCTTTGTCCGACAATGATACTTGGGTTGCGCTAACCGACAGTCTAACTTACATTGAACCTGAACAAATACTAAGAAGAACCAAAAACTGATGAAAAAAATTGTTTTAATTTTAATCCCTTTGATTTTCATCTCCTGCCAGCAAGAAAATAAGACCCGACAAATCGGAGAATTGTTTTTTGAAACTTATTCAAAACGCATTGAGCCTGAAAAAATGCTTTCATTTTATTCTTCGGATTTTCAATATCGGGATGTGGTTTTTGGTTCGGAAACCAATGACCCCAAAGTGCTTTTTCAAAAATTTTACGGCTGGAATGACCCCAATCTTCGTTACGAATCAGAGCATTCCATCATCATTGATGAAATGATTTCAAATGACTCTTCCATAATAGCCAAGGGAAAAACCCATTCATATACCTATTCCGGAAAGTTTGTGCCGGGCGTGAATTTCATCATTTGGCTAAAATTAGATGAAAACATGAAAGTCAAAGAACAAACAGACTGGTTTGATTATTCGTTGGAAGAAATCATTGAGGCACACAAAATCAAAGAATCATTGGAAATCAAATAATTTTTAAATCGGTTTCAAAATTTGTAGTGATTTCAAAATAAAATTGATTGAATATTTTTTTTAACCGCGAAAAGGTGTAAATTTGTGTTTTGAGAAGTATAAAATCATACTATTATGCCAAAACCATATAAACAAAAACCGATAGAAAACAACTTCGTTGAAGACGCACCCACTTATTTCTACAGTGGTAATGCAGCGATACCTCTCAGCGAATTGACCTCTATCCAGAAAATGAAAATCATTCGTGGTGGTGTTTCCAAAAACTATCTTGAAGACTTCAAAAGACAAGCAGGCTTGGACTATGATACATTAGCCAGGGCATTGGGGGTTACTCGTTCGACTTTGATAAACAAAAAAGCCAACATGCAATTTAATGACCAGCTTGCAGAGCGGATTATCGCTTTGGCTGATTTATATTCATTTGGTTATGAAGTATTTGGTGATGAAGCCAACTTCAACCACTGGATGGCTGCTACCAATCAGGCATTGAACGGATTATCTCCATTGGACTTTATTGATAATCAGTATGGTAGAGACGAAATCCGCAATCTAATCGGTCGGATAGCTTACGGTGTTTATTCCTGATTATGCTGGTTTACAGGGTTTCAAAAACGCAATACGCAGAAGATTTAGAAGGAACCGGGGCAAAACTTTATGGCAGCCGATGGAATCGAGTGGGGACGCCTTGTATTTATACTTCTGAAAGTCGGGCATTGGCTATTTTGGAGTATTCAGTAAACTCGAATATTGATTTTATTCCGAGAGCTTTGAGTCTTTGCACTTTTGAAATTGATGAATCCGTGATTAAACAATTTAGAATCAGCCAGCTGCCGGGAGATTGGAAAGATGCGCCGGTACCGTATTCAACCAAAAGATTCGGAACGAAGTGGTTTGAAAAAAACATGGCGATATTAAAGGTGCCTTCTATCGTCATCCCGGAAGAATTCAATTATCTCATCAATCCGGTTTTGGAAAGCAATCACTTTAAACTATTAGATATCAAAGATTTGGTTTATGATTTAAGAATCAAAAAGAATTAAAATTCATTTAATTTTCAAAACTTTTATTGGCCAACTGACCACAGGCGGCATCAATGTCTTTGCCACGGCTTCTACGGACTTTTACTACAATTCCATTTTTTTCTAAGGCTTCGGTATAAGCTTCAATTACGCCATTATCGGCTTGCTGATATTTTCCGTCATCAATCGGATTGTATTCTATTAAATTAACCTTGGAAGGAACTCTTTTGCAAAAACGAATCAAGGCATCAATATCCGCCTGAGTATCATTGATGTTTTTCCAGACCAAATATTCAAAAGTAATTCGACTTTTGGTTTTATCATACCAATATTGTAGGCTTTCCAACAATTCCGGTAAAGGAAATTTTTCTGAAAAAGGCATGATTTCATTTCGGATTTCTTCTCGGGCGGAATGCAGGGAAACGGCCAATTTGATTTTCAATCCTTCATCCGCCAATTTCATAATCATTTTGGGAATGCCGGAAGTAGAAACCGTTATTCTTTTTGGGGACATCCCCAATCCTTCAGGGGATGTGATTTTTCGAATGGAAGCAACTACTTCATTGTAATTCATCATGGGTTCGCCCATTCCCATATAAACGATGTTGCTCAGTGGACGATCAAAGAATTCTCTGCTCTCTCGATCGATGACCGCAACCTGATCCACGATTTCCGCAGCCGTCAGGTTTCTCATTCTTTTTAATTGAGCAGTCGCACAAAACGTACAATTCAAACTACATCCCACCTGACAGGAAACACAGGCAGTTGTTCGGTTTTCGGTAGGAATCAAAACGGACTCCACAATGTTGCCGTCAAAAAGTTTAACTGCATTTTTGATGGTTCCGTCATCACTTTTTTGAATCAAATCGACTTGAATATTTTGAATCGTAAAAATAGCATCCAAACTCCTGCGGAGTTCCTTGGACAGATTGGTCATGTCTTCAAAAGTGTGTGCATTCTTTTTCCAAAGCCATTCATAAATCTGTTTGGCTCTGAATGACTTTTCATTCATCGAAATAAGCTGAGCCTCTAATTCCTCAAGACTCAGCTTTCGAATGTCTTTCTTATCTATAACCATCACTATAACTTACAGAATCAGCATGGCGTCTCCGTAAGAGTAAAATTTATATTTTTCTTTAATTGCTTCTTTGTAAGCTTTCATCAGAAAATCATGTCCGGCAAAAGCGGAAATCATCATGATTAAAGTGGATTTTGGTGTGTGGAAATTGGTAACCATACAATTGGCAACACTGAAATCATAAGGCGGATAGATAAATTTGTGCGTCCAGCCATCATAAGGATTCAAATGTCCGTCGGCAGAGACTGAACTTTCAATCGACCGCATACAGGTCGTACCAATGGCACAAACTTTCTTCTTATCATCAATCGCCCGATTGACTACATCAGCTGCTTTTTGTGAGATGATAACTTGTTCGGATTCCATCTTATGTTTTGATAAATCTTCAACTTCAACAGGTTGGAAAGTTCCTAAACCAACATGCAGAGTGATTTCAGCGAAATCTACACCTTTGATTTCCAGTCTTTTCAATAGATGTTTTGAAAAATGCAATCCAGCAGTCGGTGCGGCTACAGCTCCTTCTATTTTGGCATAAATCGTTTGATAGCGTTCCGCATCTTCCGGCTCTATTTCTCTTTTTATGTATTTCGGAAGCGGGGTTTCCCCCATATCATTCAACGCTTTTCTGAATTCTTCATAACTTCCGTCGAAAAGAAAACGAAGGGTACGTCCTCGGGAAGTAGTATTGTCCACAACTTCTGCCACTAAGTTTTCTTCATCTCCAAAGAAAAGTTTATTTCCAATTCTAATTTTTCTAGCCGGATCCACCAAGACATCCCAAAGTCGGGTTTCGGCATCTAATTCCCTCAAAAGAAAAACTTCGATTTTCGCACCTGTCTTTTCTTTGCTACCCATCAGGCGTGCCGGAAAGACTTTGGTATTGTTCATAATCAGAACATCACCGTCATCAAAATAATCAATCAAATCTTTAAAAAGTCGGTGTTCGATTTTTTGTTCTTTTCGGTGCAATACCATTAACCGTGCTTCATCCCGATTTTCTGAAGGATACTCAGCAAGCAGTTCTTTCGGTAAATCGAAATTAAAATCAGATGTTTTCATTTTCATATTAAAAAATTTTTGCAAATATACGGTTCTCAACACCCCTTTGTCAAGGTATTTCGCAAATCGTTTTTTTCTCAATGTCGGAATATTTATCTTTGCTCTTCTGAAAAAAAAAGCATGAAAGTCAGAATCATATTTTATTTTTTAATCGGGCTGGTGTTTTTGCAATGTAATTCCTCAAGAAATGAACCTGTTGAAATCGGAGAAATTACTGAAAGACCCATTGAAGAAGTAGTTAGTAACAAAAATAATGCACCTGAATTTGCCTTAAAATCAATTGATGGAAAAGAGGTTGCGCTATCAGATTTGAAAGGAAAAGTAGTCTATGTCGATGTCTGGGCTACTTGGTGTCGCCCTTGTTTGATGCAAATTCCTGCACTGAAAGAAGTAGAAGAGATTTACAAAGACGAAGATGTGGAATTTGTCAGCATTTCCATTGATAACGAACGAAACAAAGGCAAATGGGAAAATATGGTTCGCGAAAAAGAACTCGGTGGACTTCAACTTTTTGCGGGCAGCGATCCAGAATTTCATAAAAATTATCAAATCAGTACGATTCCACGTTTTTTACTGATTGGAAAAGAAGGGGAACTCATTCACGGAAATGCACCCAGACCTTTGAATCACAGAACCAATCAGGTGAACCAAGAATTGTTGGCAGTGCTGGATCAGCTTATTAAAGAATAAATTATGGAAAACGAAAAACAGGATGAATTTTACAAGAAATTCAAGGAAAGATTAGAAGACACTACTGAGTTTCCTTCGGATTTTATCTATAAATTCATTATTCCCACCGATCATAAACGGATAGCGGAAGTTCACAGGATTTTCGACGATGCTACGCCAAAATTTCAGATGAAAGAATCCAAAACCGGTAAATATACTTCTGTCACCGTGATTGTTTTTGTGTTAGATGCCGACCAAGTAATCCGCTATTACAGAGAAGCTGCCAGAATCGAAGACATCATTATGCTTTAAAATTCAATTTCTTCCGATAGGTTCTCATAGAAATTTATTTTCTAAACTTTATCTTTGCGCCCCTAATCAAGCGAATATGTCATTTGAAAATGAAATAAACCGTCGGAAAACATTTGGAATTATCGCTCACCCTGACGCAGGTAAAACCACATTGACCGAAAAACTGTTGCTTTTTGGAGGTGCCATTCAAGAAGCAGGTGCGGTAAAAAGCAATAAAATCAAAAAAGGGGCAACCTCCGATTTCATGGAAATAGAGCGTCAGCGCGGGATTTCAGTTGCAACTTCTGTATTGGCTTTTGAATATAAAGATAAGAAAATCAATATCCTCGACACACCGGGACACAAAGATTTTGCAGAAGACACCTTCAGAACTTTGACCGCCGTGGATTCTGTAATTGTAGTTGTCGATGTTGCAAAAGGGGTAGAGGAACAGACGGAAAAATTGGTAGAAGTTTGCCGGATGCGAAACATTCCGATGCTCATTTTTATCAATAAAATGGACAGAGAAGGGAAGGATGCCTTTGATTTATTGGATGAAATCGAATTAAAACTCAATTTGAAAGTTACACCGCTTTCCTGGCCGATTGGGATTGGTGCTACATTCAAGGGGATTTACAATATCTGGGAAAAGAACATCGGACTTTTTTCGAATGTAAACAAACAGAAAGTTTCTGATGCCGTTAATTTCGAAGACCTGAATCATCCGAATTTAGAAACACTAATTGGGGAAAAATTTGCACAAAACCTGAGAAGTGAAATCGATTTGGTGGAAGGGGTTTATCCGGAATTCTCAAGAGAAGCCTATTTAGAAGGCGAATTGCAACCGGCTTTTTTTGGTTCTGCCTTGAATAATTTTGGGGTGCAAGAACTTTTGAATGCTTTTGTGGATTTTGCACCCAATCCAAGACCTAAAGAAACGGACACGAGAATGGTTTATCCGAATGAGGATAAATTTTCAGGTTTTGTTTTTAAAATCCACGCCAATATGGATCCTAAACACCGGGACAGGCTCGCATTTTTGAAAGTGGTATCCGGGAAATTTGAGAAAAATAAAAATTATTATCATGTCCGCGCTGAAAAGAATATGAAATTCAGCAGTCCGAACGCTTTTTTTGCAGATAAAAAGGAAATTGTGGATGAGAGTTTTGCGGGCGATATTGTTGGGCTGCACGATACCGGAAACTTCAGAATCGGGGATACGCTAACGGAAGGAGAAAAAATGATGTTCAAAGGAATCCCTGCATTTTCACCTGAATTTTTCCGTTATATAAACAATGATGACCCATTGAAATCCAAACAATTGGAAAAAGGAATTAGCCAGTTGATGGATGAGGGAGTTGCACAGCTTTTTACATTAGACATGAACAATCGAAAAATCATTGGAACGGTTGGTGCACTGCAATATGAAGTCATTCAATACAGGTTGGAACATGAATACGGTGCCAAGGTTTCTTATGAACCCATTTCTATTCACAAAGCTTGTTGGGTAGAAACCGAAAATGAAAAATCCGATGAATTTTTAGAATTTAAAAGAATCAAACAGAAATTTTTAGCACATGATAAATTCGGTCAATTGGTTTTTTTAGCTGATTCTTCATTTACCATAGAAATGACCCAAGAAAAATATCCTTCGGTGAAATTACATTTTGTAAGTGAGTTCTAATCAAGGAGATGCCCCATTTTATCTGCGCCAAAGATGTTTTCACAAAAGACAGAAAATAGCAAAAAACAATAAAAGAAGAAAAAAATTAAATTTTGCATAGCTCTTTATTTGTTTAAAAGACGTTTGACAATGGTTTAGGTTGCGTGTATTTCGATTGATTCTATAAAATTCATATAGTTATTTTTTTGTTGAAATTTATTCGTTAATTTTCACCACCAATTGAAAAAACTAACAATGAGATATTTTACTATTTTATTATTATCGTTCCCGTTTCAGTTTTTATTTTCACAAAATCCGGAAATATTTAATGAAATATACGTCAGGACATATCTCGAAACCGCTCAAACTAATTTTGACAGTGCCTTGGAAATTGCTGATTCGTTGTATCAAATCTCTGAAACACCTTTGTTTCAAACCAAAAGCCTGATGCTTTCGGCGAGCTTGTACCAACAGAAATATGATTTTAAAAATTCTGTTGCATACGCATTAAAGGCTGAAAAAATCATTGAACCTACTAATGAATATATCTGGAAATCAAGAGTTCACGGATTTCTTGCCACTCAATACAGATTATTGAAACTCAATGATGAATCCAAAAAATATCTCAACAAGGGATTTAAAGATTTGGAAAATGTGGATAATCCGAATGTGGTGTCCGGTACGAAAGGACTTTTTTATCAAGAACTTGTTTATCATGCATTAGATGAAAAAAATTATGAGCAAGCAATTTCCTATCTACAACAAACTGAAGAATATTTCAACAAACTGAAAACAGACGGTAATTATTTGAACGCTGATATAATGCAGCTTTTTGGCGCCACCTATTCTGGGTTAGGCGAAAATGAAACCGCTAAAAAATACTACGCCAAGGCTTTAGAGACTTATGGAGATACTCCGGACAGCTATTTGAAAACGCTGATATACTCCGGACTTGCCCGAATCGGCATAGAAGAGAAAAATCTGGAGGAGGCTGAAATTTATTTGAAAAAAGCAGATTCGCTGGCGGAAAACTCTAATTATTTAGAAGTTAAAAAAGAAGTTTATCAGACTTACCGCGATTTTTATTTGGCCAAAAATGATATTATAAATTTAACAGAAGTCAATAAGAATTTGGAAAAAATCAATGCTGATATCTTCGATCTGAAAAGCTCTTTTATCAATGAATCTTTTACCACGTTGAGTGCCAATAAAGATAAACTCATGAAATCTTCTAAAAGAAAAAATACGATTTTGTTGGCAGCCGGCATCTTATTTGTGTCCGGCATCATTTATTTTCTAAGGTATCGCCGCAATCAGCGAAGAGAAATCCTGAGATTCAAGGAAATACTTACAGAGATAGAAGAAAAAAGAAAGAAGCAATTACCTGCTCCTGAAGTCATTAGGGTGCGGGAGGCAACAGTTTCTCATGCTGAAAATTCACAAGATTCCGATTTGATGGCAAAACAAACGGTGGAAAAGATATTGATGAAACTGAAGAAATTTGAAGATTCAGAAAAATTCAAAAACAATAAAGTTTCTTTGTCAACACTGGCGACTTATTGTGAAACCAATACCAAATATCTCTCGCATGTAATCAATAATTACAAACAAAAAGACTTCAATAATTATATCAATGAACTTCGGATAAATTATATCATTGATAAATTACAGCAAGATCCGAAATACAGAAAATATAAAATTTCCGTCATTGCTGACGATGCAGGATTCTCTTCGCAGAATAAATTTTCAACGGTTTTCAAGAATATAACCACTATTTCTCCCTCTTCTTTTATCCAATTTTTAGAAAAAGAAAAAATTTAAAATAATCTCATATATTATTTATAATCAATGATATAAAGATTTGTATTGTATTACTGTTTTACGGAAAATGGTAAATCAAACGTTTTTATATTCGGATTAGCATTTATACTTTTGAATAGAATTTTTATGAAAGGAAATTTCATAATTGTTTCGTTATAATTATAGAATTCTCCTGACCAACCTAAACCTTAAAAAAAAGCGGAATAAGCATACTCCCTAATATAATTTCCCAAAAGCTTATTCTGCTTTTTTTGTTAATCCAACAATTTGACCTTATCCAATTGGAGTTCCAGAATTTCACCGTTCCGGTCAATCTTGATTTCGATTTGTTTTTTGCCGGCTTCTGGTTTATTAATTGTCAATTCACAAACATCTGCATCCGATAAATTCTCAAAAGATTGTTCGTTGATTTCCAAAATAATATCGCCGATTTCCACAGGAATGTCTATTTCATAAACGACAATGACCTGCGCTCGATTTTCGATAAATCTATAGCCGAAACCAAAAGTTTCTAATGAAACAGGCGATTCCTTGATTTTTTTCAGATAAATCAACTTCTGCTGCCAGTCAATGATGAAAATATAATCTTTCAAAAAATCGTTACCCAAAAGATTTGAATTTCCGGTATCGATAATTTCATCCCCAACGGGAAGATTTCCTATTTTCAGTTGCCCAGTTTTGAAGGCATAATTCACGGACGCATTGCCGGCACCAAAAATTCCGAGATTTTTAGCCCCAAAGCTTTTCACCAATTTATCTTCCCCGAAACCCTGAATTTCCTTGGGTGTATCTGAAATCTGAATACTTCCGGTGTAGCCCGTATCAAAAGTCAGCAACCTTGTCTTTCCAAAAATTTCCAAATCAATTTTTGGCGTTTTCTGAGGCATTTCAGCAAAGGAGATTCTATAATCAAAATCCTGCATATCAAACATATAAAGTTCCTTTGCAACTTCAATTTTATTTTGAGAATAATCAAATTTCCAGTAAGCCGGTGCCATTTGATTCGCACCGATAATTCCGTCAATTTCTCTGCATTGAAAAACATAGTCCAGAAAATCTATCACCACACAGCCGACATTGTGGAATTTGGCACCTGCTACATGCATTTCGGGAATTAATGTGAAAATTTGTTTTTGTGCCTGATTTTGAGAATCGCTGACATGGCGTTTGGTGGCTGGTTTCAGTTGAAGCTCCTCATAAATTCTCGTAGAAATTACCGTCGGCGCACCAGTATCAATGATAAACCGATAAATTTTACCGTTAATTTCAACGTTGGTTATTGGAATTTTCAGAGAATTGTCAATTGGAATTGTGATTACATCTTCGGTTAAAGTCACGCTGTTTTGAGTGAAAAAACTTTGCGTGCCACAAGCGGAAAACAACAATAAAATCAGCAAGTATAAATTACTTTTTAATTTTAATAACGTGTAGATATTCTGTGTTTTATTCAAATCAATTAATTAAGTGATTTAATTGTTTATCAATTTATTCGTTCGGATTACAGCTTGTTCATCTTTCCATTCAATCCAAGATTTTCCTTTGATTTTTCGCATGAGATTGTCAAAATTTCGAATGATAAAAATATTCAGTACAGCTTCCGAAAAATGCTTTGGTTTATGCGCCAAAGAACGTAAACTCATAGAAAATCCGGGCGTAATGTACTTCATGTAATGCCACCAACCCTCCGGCATATAAAGCATTTCGCCATGTCCGAGTTCCGCCACCATCGGCTTTATTTTTTTCAATGCCGGCCATTTGTCAAAATCCGGCTTGTCAAAGTCGATATCTTCTCGACAAATCACGGAATACGGAATTTTATACATGTATTTCGTTTGCTCCGGAGGCACAATGATGCACTGTTTTTTTCCGGCAAAATGAAAATGTAGAATATTGGCCAAGTCGATGTCATAATGCATAAACACATTAGCACCTTCGCCACCAAAAAAAAGCATAGGCATGCTTTTAAACAATTTTAGTCCTAAATCGGGATATTGATAATCTTCCTGCAATGTCGGAACTTCTTTCAGCAGATTGTACAGAAATATCCTCAAATCCGTTGGTCCTTCCTGCAAAACATCCACGTATTCTTTCATTTTCATTTTGGCCACCGGTTCGTTGACTTTTTTGGAATAATCAACGGGAGAATTGTCATAAAGCGGTACGACTTTGTCGCCTGCCACTTGTTTGATGTAATCAAAATTCCATTTCCGGTATGCCGGCCAATCTTCTGTAATTCTCTCAACCACAACAGGTTTTTGGGGACGCACATAATTTTTCTGAAAGTCTTTTGCGCTAATTTCTCTGACTCTTTCGACTTTTGTAAAATCAAACTGCATTTTTAAAACAAATTAATTCCAAAATTAATAAACAATTTTATTACAATTAGATGAAGAAACCGAAAATTATCTTCTTTTATGTATATTGGACGGGGTTTTTAATCATGAAAAAAGGATTCACTTTCATATTTATTTTTTGTTTCTCTTTTGTGCTGTGTCAGCATGAAATCATTCCACGTTTGGCATCAAAATCAGGAGAATTGACACTGACCGAGCAATTGCTTGAAGTCAATGTAGTTGGCACGGTTGCCGATGTGCGTTTGTATCAGACTTTTACAATAGCTGAAACTGATTCAGCCTTTTATTTATACCCTGTTTCTACGACTGCGACCCTCTCAGAATTAACGGTATATTATCCTGATCGGATTTTTACGTTGGAATCCCAAAACATGGAAAACATCCGAAGACAAGTAGCAGCACAAAACAAAAAAGGAAAAAATATAATAACGGCAAATTCCACAGACCCTTATTTCGTTCGTTTAAATCTCCCTGATCCACCTGAAAATGAGGAAATTAAAGTTTTGGTGAAATATGTGCAAAATTTGAATAAAGAAGAAGCGGTAAAATCACTTACAATCCCTTCTTTTATTTCAAAGAATTACAAAACAATTCCTGAAAACTTTCATTTTCAATTCAATATAATCAGTGCTACGCCCATTGTTGAATCCCATCTAAAACCCTATCAAGCTAAATCGAATGAAATATCCAAAAAGTATCAAACTTATTCCTATCAGGGAAAATTGATTGATGAACCCATTGAAATTCAATACAATGCAAGAGGAGACAAAGCAGATGCAGGGATGTTAGTTTATGAAGACAAGGGCTGTCGGTATATTCTGGGAACGGTTGAGCCTCCAAAAATCATTGAACCTGAGGAAATTGCGCCTCGTGAATATATTTTTGTCATGGATATTTCTGGTTCCATGGTGGGATTTCCGTTTGAAACTTCCAAAGAGCTTATCACCAGAATTTTAGATGATTTGAAACCGGAAGAAAAATTCAATTTACTGTTTTTCGCAGGAGAAAGTGATTTTTTTGCAGAAAAATCGGTTTATGCCACGACCGAAAATAAAATGGCTGCCCTTGAAATTATCAACCGCCAGAGCAGCACCGGAAAAACCCGGCTCAGCGATGCCATGAAAAAAGTGTACGCCTATAAACCCGATAAGGAATTCAACAGGATAGTGGTGTTGGTCACCGATGGAAATCTGAAACCGGACAATGGTTTGTATTCAGATTTAAAGTCCAATCTCTCTGAAGCTCAATATTTTGTATTTGGAATCGGCTATGAAATCGGCAGGGTCTTATTGCAACAATTGGCACATATTGCGGGGACTACACCAGTTTTGATTTCCGAACAACCTGATGCGCAGCCGGAGTTAGAGCGATTTTTTGAAAAAATACGAACGCCGATTCTGCGCCATATCGTGGTGCAATCCAAGGAATTGAATCTATCCGAAACTTACCCCAATCAGTTCAATGGTTTTCTTTCCAATCATGCTTCGAGTTTTGTAAGCAAAGAATGCAGCGGTTTAAGAAATCCGAAATTGATTCTGACCGGAGTAAGCGGGGAGGACAAATACAGCGAAGAATTTAGTCTGCCCCAGCCAAAAAAAAATGATGAATTGGCGGTTTTGAAATATTTGTGGGCAAGGGAGAAAATTGATTTTCTGTTGCAGGAAGAAGAACGCTGTGGACAAGCCTGCGTAAGAAGTGGCAGGTACCGCAATGAAATTATTAAGTTAGGAGAAGAACTCAATATTTCTACGCCCTATACTTCCTTTGTGGAGGGTATTTATGAAAACAGGGCAGGAGAGAAGGGAAGGAAAGAATCGATGTATAATCAGCCAAAAAGCCAAATTACTTTTCAAAATGATTTTGATTCGGATTTTGATAAAATTCCAAATACACAGGACGAATGCCCGTTTGACAAAGGTTTGGCCAGCAGGCGAGGTTGTCCAAAAACCAAAGTAGAGAAAATGACGCAAGAAATCAACAGGATGATGCAAGGCATTGAATTTGACTTTGATTCCTATGCAATTAAACCTGAATTTCATGATCGACTAAATATCGCCGCTTCCATTATCAATGATCAAAAAGACACCAAATACATCGTCGAAGGACATACCGATGCCGCCGGAACACCGGAATACAATTTGGAATTATCGCTGAACCGTGCCAGAACTGTTGTCAATTACCTGAAAGAGAAAGGCGTGAAGGCACAGCAATTGAAAATTATCGGAAAAGGCGATACAGAATTACTACATCCCGAATGTAGGCCACAGGAAATTTGCAGCGACCAGAAAAATTATGAAAACCGCAGGGTCGTCTTCAAAATAGATGCCGGAAAATAAGATTTAAATCTCATTCATTTTCATGGCCTGACTGGGCGTGATTTTGGAAATCATATAAGATGGAAGAATGAGGACAATTGCGGAAATAATAATCGCACAGAAATTCAGTAATAAAATCTGTTTGAAATCCAAATAAACAGGAGCTACTGACAAATAATAATTTTCGGCCGGAAGTTTGATGATTTTGAAATATTTTTGTATCAACAACAGGGTGATTCCCAGTACATTACCAATTACCAAGCCGGGAATCATGATGTACAATGCGATGTACACAAAAATCGAACGTATCCGCCAATTTGTTGCACCCAAGGTTTTGAGCAAACCGATAGAGTAGGTGCGTTCAAGAATTAAAATCAATAATACCATGATCATATTGATGACCACAACCACCATCATGATGAAAAGCACTACAAAAATATTGGTGTCAAAAATTTCAATCCAGTCATTGATTTGATTGAAAGAACTGGTCGCAGATTGGGCATACAAATCAAATCCGATATTGTCATTGACTTTTTGGGTGATTTCATCCAGATTTTCAACATCATTGGTGAAAAGCTCAAAACTTCCGACCGTATCCCGGCTCCATCTGTTCAAACGCTGTACTTGTTTGATATCTCCGATGACAAAAACATCATCAAAATCCTTGATGTCCGTACTGTAAATCCCGGTAATCAAAAAACGGCGGTAAATCGGTTTGTTGGAATCAGAAATGAAATAAGTGATAAAACTGCTGTCCACATCCAATCGCAGTTCATCTGCAATCTTTTTGGAAAGTGCAACTTCGGATGAAAGACTGTCTTTTTGAATATTCGGAAAGCGACCTTTGACCAAATAAGATTGAAAACGCAATGTATCATAATCCGTTCCAACACCTTTCAGAACAATTCCACTAAAATTATCTTCGGTTCTGATGATGCCTCCTTTGGTCGCAATCGCCTGAACATGCGTAATTTCAGGTACAGCCTTAAAATCCGGATAAAAATCCTGATGGATAGACAAAGAATCCGAATTAATAGACACATTGCTGTTGTAAGGTTTGATGGTAATCGGTCCGTTGAAATCCGCTAATTTCTGCTTGATGCCTTTTCGCGCACCAATTCCCGTGGACAGCGTAACCAATGAAACAAGAATCCCAATAGCTACTGCGAATTGCGCAATCCGAATAATCGTGGTGGAAAGGTTATTTTTGTTACTTTTACCAAACGCAATCTTTTTTGCAAACCACCAAGTGAAATTCAAAATGAGCTAATTTTAAATTATGTTTCAAAAACTTTTCAAATATACATTAATTGCATTATTTCCTGTATTTATTTCTTACGGACAAAACAATTTATCCTTTGAGGAAGAAATTCTTACCGGTGCCGAACAACCCAACCGATACTTAAACTTACTGATTGAGAATCGGGTAGGAGTGGTCACGAATCAAACCGGAATCACAAAAGGAGAAATCATTGGAAAAATTTCCTGTAAGAAAGATCCGATAACATCAGATTGCGCATTGTTTTCAAAAATCAGTATTGTAGATTTTTTGATTAAAAATAATATCAATGTTCAAAAGATTTTTTCACCCGAACACGGCTTTCGCGGTGATGCTGATGCCGGTGCAACCGTAGAGTCAGGAAAAGATTCAAAAACGGGTTTACCCGTGATTTCGCTTTATGGAAATAATAAAAAACCAACGCCGGAACAATTGAATGACTTGGATGTTATTCTGTTTGATTTGCAGGATGTCGGGGTTAGATTTTACACCTATATATCCACTTTGCATTATGTAATGGAGGCTGCGGCAGAAAATAATATTCCGGTAATCCTTTTGGACAGACCTAATCCAAACGGACATTATATAGACGGACCTGTTTTGAATCCGAAATTCAAATCTTTTGTAGGAATGCACCCGGTGCCGGTGGTTTATGGGATGACGATTGGAGAATATGCTTTGATGATCAATGGTGAAAAATGGTTGAAAAACGGAATTCAATGTGATTTAAAGGTGATTCCTCTGTCGGGATATTCACACAAATCGTTTTATTCTTTGCCCGTTAAACCTTCGCCGAATTTACCAAATCACACAGCAATTAACTTATATCCAAGCACTTGCTTTTTTGAAGCTTTCAATGGAAGCGAAGGAAGAGGAACCGATAAACCTTTTCAAATTTACGGTTCGCCTTATTTGAAAAACATGGATTTTCAATTCATTCCTCAGCCCAATTCCGGGGCGAAAAACCCGAGATTTCAAGGGCAAATTTGCTATGGAGAAGATTTATCGGATGTCCCGTTTTTGTCGGAAATCAATTTGGAATGGCTGCTCAAAGCCCATCAAAATTATGAAGGAAAAGCACCTTTCTGGATAAAGAATTCCGGGGAATTCTGGATTGATAAATTGGCTGGAACCGATGAATTGAGAAAACAAATTGATGCCGGATGGACAGCCGAACAAATCAAAGCAACTTGGCAGAAAGATTTGGAGGATTTTAAGGAGATTAGAATAAAATATTTGCTTTATAAATAAGTTTAATCTAAAGAATTCCCCGAGGCTTGCCTCGGGTTGTAGACAAGGAAAAGTTTGAAAAACGGATGGTTTTTCATAACGCTTTGAAAAAGCGTATATTTCGCGAGTGAAGGATGAACATATCTA
>Ga0265293_10000875_pt1 | contig 69611 bp, 59 predicted proteins | sample Munlanlewell138R_FD_192505 | JGI IMG/M metagenome (GOLD analysis project Ga0265293, IMG submission 192505) | Leachate microbial communities from a municipal landfill in Southern Ontario, Canada - Leachate well 138R | ecosystem: Engineered > Solid waste > Landfill > Unclassified | place: Canada... | reverse complement strand
CTGCGCCTCATCTTCTCCAACGGCACCGAAAGCAATCTGCTGCTGCGCTCGCTCCAGCGCGCTTTCTACAACGACCCCGCCGCGCGGCGGCTGGCCTCGCCCGAGAGCGGACAACTCTCCTTCGGCGGCGAGCTTGAGGCCGACGATGTCGAAAGCGGCACGATCTACGTCCTGCGCTCCCTCTCCGATCATCCCTATGTCGCGCAGCACCGCGACATCATCCACAAGATGGGTGTGACCGGGGGCAGGGTGGAGACGCGCATTGCCAACGCCGAGCACGAAGCGACCTATTTGCTGGCAAAAGTTGAGGTCGTTGCGACCTACAAACTTGCGGGCATCAACCGCACACGGATGGAGAACTTGTTCCACAGGCTGTTCGCACCCGCGCGACTAAACATCAGCATCAATGACCGCTTCGGTCACCCCGTCCAGCCCGAGGAGTGGTTTCTCGTTCCGCTGTTCGTGATCGACGAGGCAGTGGCGCGCATCAAGGATGGCAGCATCACGGGGTATATCTACGACCCCAAGGCTGCAAAGCTGGTGAAGGCATAGATGTATGACTACGGAACCTGTTCGATGTGCTGGCCTTCGTGGCGTTCGCCGCCGAACCTGTGACACGCGCTGACAGGGCCGCGAGGGCACACGCTGCGACAGCGGCCGACTACAGCGACAAGCAGCGCGCATTCGTCGACTTCGTGCTGGCCCAGTACGTTGCGCAGGGCGTCGATGAGCTGGCGCAGGACAAGCTGTCGCCGCTACTGCGGCTGCGCTACCGGGCGCTGAGTGATGCGTTTTCGGAGTTGGGGAAGCCCGACGAGGTTAGACAAGTATTTGTCGGCTTTCAGCGGCATCTGTACTCGCCGTCGGTGCATGCGCGAGCGGAGCGAGAACCTCTGTAGCTGTCGGGGTCGAGGCATCCCGTGGCTTCTCGCTACAACAACAAGAAATCACCCCGGACGAGCCGGGGTGATTTGGGGTATATCCTAATTACAAAACCGGCTCTATCACTCACTCACGCAGTAATAGGATTGTTTTAGCTCCCTATAGAGATATCATCGGTAGCCTTAGGTGGCGTGCGTCTCTGGCAACGGAGAGGTGCGAAGCCCACCGAACAAGTCCTCCCGAAAGGGTGCGTCTGACCGTGAGGTTTTGCGCAAATTCTGGCAGCAGCAGGCTGGATGCAGGGCGAGGCTGGCTGGAACGGGCAAGATATCTGAACTGTTGATAAACGTCGTAACGATTGCAATGCGCAAGCTGCTGGCACGCATTTCGTGGTCGGCCAACCTGCTTCATGAACGGGTTGCGTCATCACTCAGACCACCGGCGAATAGGCAGGCCCTGCCCCAGTCGTGTGACCGTCAAGAAACGTGGTAAGCCCACCGCTCCGCCCTATGGGCAGGCCAAGCGCAAGCGAGGCTGTCGGAGCCGTGGGTATGGGAGGCCGAAAAAAGCAAATGCCGCTCTGTAATGGGGCGGATAGGCCCACTTTCGGCTGGTCTGCGATCGCGATGTTTTTGCGAAACCGCAACATGTAGCGAAGCGACCCTGGGTCGTTTCGCCTTATTCACCCCGGCGGGGCGCACAGCCCCGTCAGGGGCGTGCGTCTTCGTTCCGGGCCAGAGCATGGGGAACGAAAGCATGAAAGTACTCACCTCCGGCGAGTCTGCGCGTTCCAACGCGCCGCAGAACTGGCATGCCATTGACTGGCGGCTGGTCGAGCGGAACGTCAAAGGGATCCAGATTCGCATCGCGAAGGCAACACAGGAAGGCAAGTGGCGCAGGGTGAAAGCCCTGCAACGCCTGCTGACCCGCTCGTTCTGCGGCAAGGCATTGGCCGTGAAGCGAGTGACTGAGAACCAAGGGTCGCGCACCTCTGGTGTGGATCATGAGCTATGGAAAACGCCTGAGTCTCGCATGGACGCGGTCGGCAGGTTGGAACGACGCGGCTATCGGCCCAAACCGTTACGCCGGGTCTTCATCCCCAAAGCCAATGGAAAAGAGCGCCCGCTGGGTATCCCGACGATGTTGGATCGGGCCATGCAGGCGCTGCACCTGTTGGCACTGGAACCGGTGTCCGAATCGACGGGCGATGCGAACAGCTACGGCTTTCGACGCAATCGTTCGACGCACGATGCCATGAGCCAGTTGTTCGCCTGCCTGTCCCAGAAGGCTTCGGCCCGATGGGTGCTGGAGGCGGACATCAAGGGGTGTTTCGACCACATCGGCCACGACTGGCTGCTGCGGCACGTCCCGATGGACACCGCAGTGCTGCGAAAGTGGCTGAAGGCCGGCGTCATCTACAAAGGAATGTTGCAGGCCACCGACGCGGGCACACCGCAGGGCGGGATCATCAGTCCCACCTTGGCGAACGTGACGCTGAACGGGCTCGAATCCGGCCTGGTGGAGCACCTTGGTGCGACGCTGGGAAAGAAGAAGGCCCAAAAGCTCAAGGTGAACGTGGTGCGGTATGCGGACGACTTCGTCATCACGGGCATCTCGAAAGAGGTGCTCGAAGATGAAGTGAAGCCGTGGGTGGAGTCTTTCCTCAAGGAACGAGGGTTGACCCTGTCCACGGAGAAAACGCACATCGTGCACATCGACCACGGCTTTGACTTCCTCGGGTGGAACTTCCGCAAGTACGACGGGAAGCTGCTCATCAAGCCGAGCAAGAAGAACGTGCAAACGTTCTATCGCAAGGCCAAGGGGGTCATCAGCGGGCACAAGACGGTGCGGCAGGAGATGTTGATCCGCCTGCTCAATCCGTTGCTGCGGGGCTGGGCGAACTATCACAGCCCCGTGGTCGCCAAGGCCGCGTTCAGCCGCATGGATCACCTGCTGTTCCGGGCGATCTGGCGCTGGTGCAAGCGGCGGCATCCGGGAAAGAGTGTCCAATGGGTCCGGAAGAAGTATTTCCACTCGGAGGGTCTTCGGAACTGGGTGTTCGCTGCCACGGTGACGAAGGAGGGGAAGGCGGACAGGGTGAGGTGGATTCACCTGGCCGATACGCCCATCCGCCGGCACAGGAAGGTCAAGGGTGGCTACAACCCCTTCGACCCGGCCGATGAGATGTACGGCGAGACACTGCGACAGGCACGCCAACTGCATGGCAGGCGGCACCGCAAGCAGTGGGCCTCGCTGTTCGTCTCGCAACACGGTCGCTGTGCATTGTGCGGATGCCCGCTCACGGAAGAGACGGGATGGCATGACCACCACATTGTCCACAGGGTGATGGGGGGGTCTGATATGCTGAGAAACCGTGTTTTGCTGCACCCGACATGCCACACTCGCGTCCACAAACTTGGTTTGAATGTTGTGAAACCGGCGTCCTGACGGACGCTTTTTGCAGGCTTGAGCCGTATGCGGGGAAACTCGCACGTACGGTTCTTAGGGGGGAGGGCTCATGCAAATGAGTCCTCCCACCCGACAATCCGGCTCACTCCGCATCTCCGGGCGAATCGGGGCGCTGACCTGGTCGCTCTTGGGCGCGCTGCTTCTGGCCGGCTGCGCCTCCGTCGAGCCAGCAAGCCGGCATGTTGACGCTGCGCCAGCTGCCGCAGCCCAAGAGGTGCCGCTGCACGCGGTTCGTAGCGGTCTGTTCGCCTCAGGCCAACCCACGCCTTCCCAGTGGGCTTCGATCCGCGCAAGCGGGGTCAGCACCGTCATCAGTCTGCGTCCAGACGACGAGATGGGCGGACGCGACGAAGCATCGGAAGTCGCCACCGCTGGCTTGGTCTATCGCCAGCTCGACGTCGGCGGCATCCAGGACATCACCGATGCGAACGCTGCTCAGGTGCAGGCCTGGATCGACGAGGCACCGGGACCCGTGCTGCTCCATTGCTCCTCCGGCAACTGCGCCGGCGCCGTGCTGGCAATGATCGCCGTGCGCAACGGCGCGCCGCCGGAAGAGGCTCTGGAGGTGGGGCGCCGCGCCGGCATGACCAGCCTGGAAGATCCGGTGCGTGCCCTGTTGGACCTCGAGGCGGCGGACACACGTTGATCAAGCCAGTCAGAGCGAAGTCGCCGAGCCTTTGAAGAACGCATGGGTTGCTGCCAGGCCCGCCAGGGTTGCCAGCAATGAGGCAACCACATGGGTAGCGATGTGCACGGTCGCCCAGCGGTATTCTGCGCGCAACAGCAGGCTTGCCGCTTCAGCCGAGTAGGCAGAGAACGTCGTCAGTCCGCCAAGGAAGCCAGTGGTGACTGCAAGACGCCACGCAGCCGGCAAGCTCTCGAATTGTGCGAATACGCCAAGCGCCAGGCCCATGAGCAAACCGCCTAGTACATTCGCGGCCAACGTGCCCAACGGCAAGTCGGGAAACAGGGGGTTCAATGTGATACCAAGGCCCCACCGCAACAAGGCTCCAAAGCCGGCCCCTACAAAAACAGCGAATGCTGAGATGCCATCCATTTGCGACGCTCCGTGGTTCCGGAGAGTGCGCGTGCGAGCCGTCAGGATCAGGGACGAACGCCTGCGCACCCCTGATCTCCGGGGTGAGCAGGCATCATCAGCCAAGGGCGGCGGTTCGCCCTGCGAACAGGGCCGGAGGAATGCCATCTCCGCAGGTCATAGGATAGCTGAAGGTCGCCCGTTCTACGACGCCCGCCTTCGCGGACATGGCGGAGGTCACCAACTCCAGCCCGGAAGGCAGGCAAGTCAACGCGCACCGACAACCACTGCCGCGACTGCGATGTATCGTCCCACCTTGGCAATTGTGACAAGTACCAGGAAAGTCGAAAGGCGCTCGCGCATGACGCCAGCAACGAGCGTGAGTGGATCGCCAATCACTGGAACCCAACTGAGCAGCAGTGACCATTTTCCATAGCGTTGGTACCAGCCCCGCGCACGTTCAAGCTGTGCCGCATCTGCCGGAAACCAGCGTCGATTCCTGAAACGCTCTACCTGACCCCCGATGCCCCAGTTCACGGTAGATCCGAGTACGTTGCCGGTGCTCGCAATGGCGATCAGCAACGCCGGATCGTAATCCGCCAACAACAGGCCAGTAAGCAGCGCCTCCGACTGCAGCGGCAGCAGCGTCGCGGCCCCGAAGGCAACCACGAACAGTCCGGCATAGACGCCTAGCCCCAGCATCGGTCAGAAGGTGACTCGCTTGGGCATCCGCTCACTGCGGCCAGCGCAGGTGATACTCGTCGATCATGTACGGATGCGCGTGCTTGCCATCCGGAGTCTGGTGCTGGATGACGTGCGGATGATCCTCGGGCAGCTCAGGATGGCTGTGTTCAAGCATTTCGGGATCGTGGCGCGGCCAAACGCGCCAGGCCACGATCAGTCCTAGCACTGCAAGACCGCTGAGGGCGACGAACGCACTGCCAAGCCCGACGCTGGCCCCGACCCAGCCCGCTATTGGATAGGTCAGCAGCCAGCAAACGTGGGACAGCGAGAACTGCGCCGCGAACAGAAACGAAAGATCATCCGACGCTGCGGAACTTCGCAACAGCCGTCCTGCCGGGGTGACAAGGCCGGCATATGCCGCTCCCAGCAAGCACCACAGCACGATGAGCAACGTCCAGCCGATCATTCCCTGCGTGGCGGTCCAAAGCCCGGTCGCCACGAACAACGTGCCCGTCATCAGCGCAGCGGCGGCGAGCATGATGCTCCGGTCACGGAGGCGATCAAGCAGCTTCGGCAGCAGCAGCGCTACGACCATCGAGCCACCGCCGAACGCCGCCAGCGCCCAGGCAACCTCACGCTCGCCTCCCTGCAGCGGGCCGCGCACGATCACGACCGTATTGACCAGCACCATGGCGCTGCCGGCCGCGGCGACCAGGTTCAACGCAAGCAGGCCGCGCAGTCGCGGCGTGCGCAGGTAGATGCGCATGCCGCGGAGCGCACGGGTGAAGGGACCGCCCTCGGCATGCGCCGCACGCACCACGGGAAACGTGGCTGCCAGGACCAGCAGGGCCGAGACGACGAATCCCACCGACGTCCCTGCAAACAGGCCATGAAAACTGATGACCGTCAGCAGGGCTGCAGCCAGCACCGGGCTGAGCAGGTTTTCCAGGTCGTAGGCAAGGCGCGACAGGGACAGGGCGCGGGTGTAATCACGTTCATCCGGAAGAACATCCGGGATCACCGCCTGGAACAGCGGCGTGAAGCCTGCGGACGCGGACTGCAGCAGCGCGATCAACACGTAGATGTGCCAGATCTCGGTGACGAATGGCAGCATCAAGGCGACGCCTGCCCGGACCAGGTCAAGCGCGATGAGCACCGCCTTTCGTGATCGTGCCGGTACGATGGCGCCCACCAGCGGTGACAGGGCCACGTACACGACCATCTTGATGGCCAGTGCGGTGCCGAGCACCGAGCCTGCCTGGTCACCCGCTAGGTCGTAGGCCAGCAATGCAAGAGCGACCGTCGCCAGGCCGGTGCCGACCAGCGCAACCACCTGGGCGCCGAACAGGCGACGGAACGTGCGGTTACGCAGGATTTCGAACATGCAGTGCTCTCCGACAAATCCACTCTGGCAAGATCATTCTGTCGTCCTGTGCAGCCAGCGGTACAGCACGGGCAATACCAGCAGCGTAAGCAGCGTCGAGGAGATGATCCCGCCGATCACCACGGTCGCTAGCGGCCGCTGGACCTCCGAACCGGCTCCGACGTTGAAGGCCATCGGAACGAAGCCCAGGGATGCTACCAGCGCAGTCATCAACACTGGTCGCAGCCGGGTCAACGCCCCCTGCACCACCGCCGTGTCCAGCCCTACGCCCTGCTCACGCAGCTTGCGTATGAAGGTAATCATGACCAGTCCGTTGAGCACGGCAACGCCAGACAACGCGATGAAACCGACACCGGCGGAGATCGAAAGCGGAATGCCCCGCAGCGCAAGCGCAAGCACGCCTCCGGTCAGCGCCAGCGGCACGCCAGTGAACACGATGGCGGCATCCCTGGCTGTGCCGAAGGCCATGAAGAGCAAGGCGAAGATCCCGGCCAGCGTTACCGGAACGACCAGCGACAGGCGCTGGCTGGCCGAGATCATCTGCTCAAAGGTGCCGCCGTAGTCGATCCAGTAGCCGGTCGGAAGCTCAAGGTCCGTCACCACGCGATCCTGCAATTCCTCCACGAAGCTGCCTAGGTCACGATCGCGCACGTTTGCCGTCACCACCACGCGGCGCTTGCCGTTCTCGCGGTTGATCTGGTTCGGGCCGGTGACGGTCTCGATCCTGGCCACCTCTCGCAGCGGCACCGTGCGCGGAGCGCCGGCTTGCCAGGTGGCACGGCGTCCCGACTCGTCGGCGCTGAACTCCGCAGGCAGGGGAATCGGCAGGTCGGCCAACGCGGCCGGATCCTGACGCAGGTGCTCGGGCAGACGCACCACGATGTCGAAACGCCGGTCCCCTTCGAACAACTGGCTGGCGACCTGGCCGCCGACGGCCGTGGCCACGGTGTCCTGCACCGTGCCCGGGTTCAGGCCATAGCGCGCCAGGGCCACCCGATCCGGTGTCACCGTGAGCATCGGCAGCCCGGTGGTCTGCTCCAGCGCCACGTCCGCAGCGCCACCGACCGACTCGGCAACTTCGGTGATCTGCTCCCCAACCTCGACCAGCGTTTCCAGGTCGTCGCCGAATACCTTGATCGCAACCTCCGCGCGTACGCCCGAGATCAACTCGTTCATCCGCATCTGGATGGGCTGGGTGAACTCGTAGTTGTTGCCGGGCAGTTGCGTGACCGCGGCCTCGATCTCCGCGATCAGCGCGGCCTTCGACTTGCGGGGATCCGGCCATTGGTCCCGTGGTTTCATGATCAGGAACGTGTCCGCGACTGATGGCGGCATCGGGTCGGAGGCGACCTCCGCTGTGCCGATCTTGCTGTAGACGCGTTCGACCTCGGGGAATTGCGCGATCCTGTCTTCCAGGGTGATCTGCATCTGCACCGCCTGGTCCAGTCCCGTTCCCGGAATGCGCAGCGCGTGCAGTGCGATGTCGCCTTCATCCAGGTCCGGGATGAATTCGGTGCCCAAGCGCGTGGCCAACAAGCCGCAGGCGATCACCAACACGAGCGCACTTCCCACCACCATGTTGCGGTGGCGCAGCGACCAGTCCAGCGCCGGGGCGTAGAGGCGCTTGGTCCACTGCATGAGGCGGTTTTCCTTCTCCTCCACGCGGCCGCCCAGGAACACCGCCACGGCCGCTGGCACGAAGGTCAGCGACAGCATCATCGCACCGCTCAGCGCCAGCACCACGGTGATCGCCATCGGATGGAACATCTTTCCCTCGATCCCCGTGAGCGCGAAAATCGGCAGGTAGACGGCGGTGATGATGGCCAGGCCGAACAGACTGGGCCGGATCACCTCGGCGGTCGCCGAGGCGGCCACGTCGTGACGTTCCTTTTCGTTCATCACCCGGCCCAGCCGGTGCTGCATCTCACCGAACCGGCGCAGGCAGTTCTCGATGATGATCACCGCGCCGTCGACGATCAGGCCGAAATCCAGCGCGCCCAGGCTCATCAGGTTGCCCGAGACGCCACCGCGGACCATGCCAAAGACGGTGAAAAGCATCGCCAACGGGATCACCGCGGCGGTGATCAGCGCCGCCCTGAAATTTCCCAGCAGCAGGAACAGCACCACGATGACCAGCAGGGCGCCTTCCACCAGGTTCTTGGACACGGTGGCGATGGTGCGGTCGACCAGCGCCGTGCGGTCGTACACGGGATTGGCGGAGACGCCGGGCGGCAGGCTGAGGGTCGCGTCCTGGAGCTTTGCGGCCGCTTCCTGCGCGACCTCGCGGCTGTTGGAACCCACCAGCATCATCACCGTGCCGAGCACGACTTCGCGCCCGTTCTGGGTCGCCGCGCCGCTGCGCAGCTCAGGGCCCTCGCCGACCGTGGCGACGTCGCCCACGCGGATCGGCACGCCGCCGCGACGATCGAGCACGATCTCGCGGATCTCGTCGAGCCCGGACACCTGGCCCGGCACGCGCACCAGGAACTGCTGCCCATTGCGCTCGATGTAGCCGGCGCCGATGTTCTCGTTGTTGGCCGCGACCGCGGTCACCACGTCGTGCAGGGTCAGGCCGACTGCGACCAGCCTCGCCGGATCGGGCGTGATGTGGATCTGCCGCGCGTATCCGCCGATGGTGTTGACCTCCGTCACGCCCGGCGTGTTGCGCATCTGCGGGCGGATCACCCAGTCCTGCAGGGTGCGCAGGTCAGTTGCCGTCCACGACGTACCGTCGTCCTTGCGCGCTTCGGGGTCGGCCTCCACCGTGTACATGAAGATTTCGCCCAAGCCCGTGGCAATCGGTCCCATTGACGGATCGATGCCTTCCGGCAACTGCGATGACACCTCCTGCAGCCGTTCGCCCACCAGCTGGCGGGCGAAGTACAGGTCGGTGCCGTCTTCGAACACCACGGTGACCTGCGACAACCCGTAGCGCGAGATCGATCGCGTGTAGTCCAGGCCCGGGAGACCGGCGATCGCGGTCTCGATCGGGAAGGTCACCCGCTGCTCCGCCTCCAGCGGCGAGTACCCGGGGGCTTCCGTGTTGATCTGCACCTGGACGTTGGTGATGTCCGGAGTGGCATCAATGGGGAGCTTGCTGAAGCTCCAGATGCCCACGCCGACCAGCACCAGCGTCAACGCCAGCATCAGCCAGCGGTGCGCGATGGCGAAGCGGATGATGCCCTCGAGTGCGCCGCGTTTGTCAGTGGTCATGGGAGGCCCCCGACTTCTCGATGTCGGCCTTCACCAGGTAGCTCTGTTCGACGACCACCTGTGCGCCCTGCTCCAGTCCGGACAGGATCTGCACCCGTTCACCATCGCGCTTGCCCAGCTCCACCGGCCGTATCTCGTATGTGTCGCCGACCCGCACGAACACCACGTCCCAGTCGCGGAACGTCTGCAGCGCGGCCAGGGGCACCATCAGTTCGACCGGCTCGCGGTCCACGGTGATGCGCGCCTTGACGGCGCTGCCGGGTCGCCATTCGCCGTCGCGGTTGTCGATCGTGGCGCGGGCCACGGTGCTCTGGCTGGCCGTGGCGGTCCCGGGCAGCACGCGGTCCAGCATCGTCTCGATGCTGGTGCCGTCGCTGAGCCGGGTTACCGTCACCGGCACGCCGGGGCGGATGTGCTGGGCGTCGGAGCCGAAGATGTGCAGGTCGACCCACAGCTCGGAGAGGTCGGCGACCTCGAACAGCGGCGCGTTTTCCGCCGCGACGCCGCCGACCGTGCCGTTGCGCTCGGTGACCACGCCGGCTATCGGGCTGTTGACGGTGTAGGTGCTGAGACTCAGGTTGCTCTCGATGGTCGCCAGTGGCTGCCCGGCCCGCACCGGGTCGCCGACGTTGGCCCGCAGGCTGCGGATCGGACCGGGGAAGCGCGCGGTCACGCTGGCCACGCGCCCCTCGACCGGTGTCAACAGGCCCTGGACTTCACGCTCGTCGGCGATGGTGCCGGCGCCCGCCGGTGCGACCTTGATCCCCGACTGCTCGGCAACGGCCGCGGCGATCTCGGTACGGCCTTCGTAGCTGGGATAGGTCCAGCGCAGCGGCTGACCGTCGATCGTGGCCCGCACCTCGACATCGAACGAATGCGGCTCGCCGACGATACTCGTGGCCATCAGGCTGCCATCGGGCTGCGGCTCAAGCACATGCTGCTCATCCACGTTGCCCAAGCGCTCGAGATTCACCTCAACGCTGCCCTCGCGGGCCGGCAATGGCTTGCCATCGCGGTACAGCCAGGCCTGGTACCGGGGCGGCGTGCCGTCCTCGGCGATCGCCAGCTCGACCGTGTAGCCGTCCTGCTCCAGCAGGCGCCCTCCGTGCTCGCCTCTGGCGGCGTCCTCGCCCTCGTCGTGTCCGTCCTCCCCGGAATGGCCGTGGCCGTCGTTGGCATCGTGGTCGGTACCACACGCCGCAAGCAACAAGGCGAGCGCAAGAGCGGCAACCAAGGGTCGAAATGTGGAAGCAGGCATCATGGGGTTGTTCCTTCGGTCGATGGCGCCGGGCCGGCGACGAACGCCTGGCCGGTCAGCCTCTGGATTTCGATGAGCGCACGCTGCCCTTCAAAGGCCGCGTCGAGCTGTTGGCGCAGGGTCGCGGTGCGCTCGGCCAGGAGCGTTGCCCACTCCAGGTAGCTCGCGGCACCTTCGCGGTAGGCACGGGCCGATGCGGCTTCCGCACGCTCCAGCATCGGCAGCACTTCCTCGCCGATGCGGGACACCTCCAACTGTGCGACGCGATAGCGCCCGTGGGCCTCGGCGAGCGTCGAGTACAGCGACAGGCCGGCTGCTTCGCGTTCGATCTCCAGCCCGGCCAGTTCCGCCTCGGCAGCACGAATGCCGGGTCGTGCGCGGCCTGACGAACCCAGCGGGACCGAAATGCCCGCGGTCAGACCGAAGTCGTCCGTCCCCTGCAGGCGGCGCACGCCGACCTGCCAGTCCACATCCGCCGTGCCCTCGGTACGCGCCAGCTGCAGCCTGGCCTCGCCGATGCGTCGCGCATCCGCAAAACGTGCCAGCTCGGGGTTGCGTTCCAGCCATCGCGCCAGCGTGGCGAAGTCCGGCACGTTCACCAGCTGCAGCGCGTCTCCCTGCACCACTTCGAAATCAGGCGCCTGTTCGCCCCACATTGCCGCCAGATGCTGGCGCGCGGAGACACCCTGCTGTTCGCTGCGCGCCTGATCCAGCTCGGCGCGCGCCAGAGCTGCCTGCGCGGTCAGGAGTACCGATTCCGGTGATGCGCCCGCCTGGTGCCGCTGCCGGGCAGCGGCCACCGTGCGCTGGCGTTGCTCGATGTCGAGCTGCGCGATGGCGGACTGCTGCCGCGCGGCGACTGCCGCCAGATAGCGTCGCGCGACTTCGGCCAGCAGATCCAGCCGGCGCGACTCGCGTTCAACGGCCAAGGCATCGATCCGGCTCTGCGCCAGCGTGCGACGGGCGTCGAGCTTGCCGCCGCGCTCGAACACGGACGCAAGCGTCAAGGTCAGTTCGGCACCACCCAGGCCGCTGGCATCGCCCGTGCCAAGTGCATTCTCGATGTCGCCGCCGGCCACGTATGCCGGGCGCAGGGACGCGCGATCAAGTTCGGCCGCGAAGGCGTCGCTTCGTGGGCCGAACAGGCGCAGGTCAGGATGGGATCGGGCGACGCGCTCGAATGCATCGTCCAGGGTCATGGGGTCGGCGGCGGCCGCCGGCCAGGCCACGGCAAGCGCCGCGACGCACACGGCCAGGGCCGTGAGCCGCAATTGCATGGGAGTTCTCCGAGTGAAGCGAAAGGTTGACGGGTGGCCGGTCGGCCAGTCGCGCCTTACGCCGGGATCGGAGGTCGGAACGGAGCGCCGCGTCGCATCGACAGCGTGGGCGCAGACGCGACATCGAACGAGCGTGCGTCGTTCGCGGGAGCCCAATGGGTTCCCAGGTTCATCGTGTCAAAACTGACGGTCTGCCCGCAGCAGTGGGCAACGTGAAGCAAGGCGTGCAGGATTTCCGCAGGTTCACCGTCATGGGACGCTGGCGCGTCATGGTGTCCGGAGCCGTCAAGATGCAGCGCGACCTGTTCCGGATGGTCAAGCATCTCGTGAACGTCGCCGGTCGCCGCGAGCACCGGCTGCATCACCATGCACAGCGCAAACAGACCCAGCAGGGCCGCTCGAAACCAGCGTTCATGACGGTGATGCTTGGCCATCCCGTAATCCTAGCGTCGCGACGGGTCGTTATACAATTCCACAGCGCACGCGATAGAAGGCGACGAGGGAACCAAGGAACTCCTGCAGCTCAAAGTCCCTCCCCCGCTGGTGGTCGCCGCCGCAGCAGCGCTGATGGCTGCAATGGCCTACGCGTTCCCGGGCGCCGCAATCCACATGCCAGCCGGCTTGCTGCTGGCGTTGCTGTTGGCAGCGATTGGAGTGGGTTGCATCGGCGCCGGCATCAATGAGTTCCGGCGACACAAAACGACCATCGACCCTCGCCAGCCACAGCACTCGTCTTCCCTGGTCGACACTGGAATCTACAGGTTCACGCGTAACCCGATGTACCTCGGGTTCCTGGTGATTTTGGCGGGTTGGGCGGTGTACCTGGGTAATCTGCTTTCCTTCATGGTCCTGCCGATGTACGTCCTGTACCTCGGCAAGTACCAGATTGAACCGGAGGAACGGCTTCTTGCCGCGAAGTTCGGTGACCGTTTCGAGGCCTATCGCCGCAAAGTCAGGCGATGGATATGATGAATCAATAATGCGGTCCGGCTAAGTGCGTCCTCCCTCATCCGGGGCCGGGAGAACCATATAGAACCGGGTCGATGTGTCATCCGACTCGGCGTAAACCTCCCCCCCGTGGGCGTCAACAATCGTCTTGACGATTGCCAGCCCAAGGCCAGCCCCCTCACCCTTGCGCTGCCTGGAAGGGTCGGCGCGGTAGAAGCGGCTGAAGAGGTGCGCCAGGTCTTTCGCATCGATCTTCTGACCCGGGTTTTCCACGCGGATCCTCGTGGCGTCCCGGCCCTGATCGATTTGCACCGTCACGGTCTTGCCCGCAGGCGTATAGCGGATCGCGTTGGAGAGCAGGTTGCTGAGCGCCCTGCGGAGCATTTCCTTGTCCGCATGGATCCGCGCCGATGTGCCGAGCAATTCCAGTGATACGCCGCGCTCTTCCACCCAGGCGTCGAAGTACTCGAACAGACCCCGGACAGTCTCCGCAACATCCAGCTTCTCCACCCGGATGTTCTCCGGGGAGTTCTCTGTCTGCGCCAGGAACAGCATGTCGTTGATCATGCGACTCAGTCGACCCAACTCCTCCAGGTTGGAGTAGAGGATCTCCCGGTACTCTTCGGCCGACCGGGCCTGCCCAACGGCGACTTCGGTCTGCGTCGTCAGATTGGTGACGGGCGTCCGCAGTTCATGGGCGATGTCGGCGGACACATTGGCCAGCTGGGCGTAGCCGTCCTCTATCCGGCCCAACATTGAATTGAAGGATGCGATGGTCTCCTCCAACTCGATGGGTACCTCACCGGGATCGAGCCTGACGTGCAGCCGTGATGACGTGATCGCCCGGATCTTTTCGTTGGCTTTCCTGATGGGGATGTGACCCCATCGCACCGCGATCCAGGCCACCAGGATCGCCAGGCACATAACGACCAGGATGGTCCACCACTGAATGCGCTTGAAGTCCCGAATGAAGCCCAGGTGCACGCCGATGTCCATTGCAACTGCGATCGTGTAATCCTCGCGCAATTGCCGGTCGGCACCAACCCGCAGCACGGCCCCGCGGTAATGATTCCCAGCCTCCTGCCACACCGTCATCCGCTGACCTGCACCTAAGCGAATTGGATCCTGGCGCTCAACAAAGTGGCCAAGGTCAGGGCCTTCCTCCGGTGCGTACAACGTTCTTCCTGAGGAGTCAGCAACAAAGTAGTAGACGCCGTGGTGTCCACGTACGGCCCGCTGGAGCGCCTGCACGTCCTGCTCCAACGTCATTTCTCCCAAGGCTTTGATAACCGAGCTGGAGATGACGCTCAGCTCTTCCTCATCCATCTCGGCAAAATGCAGGTCGAGGGACCTGACGCTGATCCAGTTGAAGACCAGGAAGACCAGCAGCATGGCGACACCTACCAGCCAGGTGACACGCCATGCAAGCGAGACCGGTCGCCGAGAAAGCAGTTTCCTTTCACTCGTCATCCGGGACATCCAGCGTGTAACCCATGCCCCGAACGGTATGGATGAGCTTGGGCTCGAAGTCGTCATCGATCTTGGCGCGCAGGCGTCGTATCGCCACATCGATGACGTTCGTGTCGCTGTCGAAGTTCATGTCCCAGACCTGGGACGCGATCAGCGAACGGGGCAGCACCTCCCCTTGTCGCCGCACCAGCAGTTCCAGCAGTGCGAATTCCTTGTTGGTCAGGTTGATACGCTTGCCCGCCCGGATCGCCCGCCGGCGAGGCAGGTCAAGCTCCAGATCCAACACCTGCATCCGGTCGTGGTGGGTGGGCAGCGCACCGCGGCGCAGGAGGCTCCTGACCCGGGCCAGCAGCTCGGCAAAGACGAAGGGTTTGACCAGATAGTCGTCTGCGCCCAGCTCAAGTCCCTGGACGCGATCGTCCACGTCCGACAGCGCGGTCAGAAACAGCACCGGGACCTGGTTGCCCGCAGCCCGCACGGAACTCAGGATCCGGCGGCCGTCGATGTCCGGCAACATGACATCCAGGATGATCAGGTCGTAGGTCTCCGTCATCGCCATGTGGTGGCCGTCCAGCCCAGTGCGGGCCAGGTCCACCACAAATCCGGCCTCCATCAGGCCTTGGCGTACATAGTCTGCGGTCTTGCTTTCGTCTTCGACGACAAGAAGTTTCATGCTTCATACCTGGTGCGTGCCGATAGAGTTGGTGACGTGTCCACCGCATCGGGTCAGCTGACGATAGCCTCGCAATCCTGCCGCAGACATGACGCGAACATTACGGATATGTAATGTTTACGTCACCAGCCCGACAGCCCGTCCCTTCTATGACGCGCCGTTCCTGCACATCTGCAGGGAGAAGAAGGTTGTTGGGTGTCTGCTACGACCAGCCCATGCGCAGAGGCATCCAAATGCCCATGGCAATCATGATCAGGTTCTCGGTCAGCGAGACGAACCCCAGCGGCACCTTGCTGTTCCCGCCCACGCATGCGCATTTGAGCGCTCGTTTGTCCACGTAGACAGCTTTGATTACCGACACCGCCCCTACCGTTCCGATGAACAACGCCAGGGGTGACGCGATCCACATCAGGGCGCCGGCCAGCATCAGCACGCCTGCCAGCGTTTCGCCGAACGCATAGAAGTAGGCATAGGGCACATGACGGCGCGCGAGCAGATCATAATTCAGGAACATGGTCGAGAAGCTCTCGATGTCCTGGAGCTTCTGGACACCCAGCAGGCACATCGCAACGGCAATCGAGGCTTCAATGGCGTAGATGCTGAAGATTGTTGCGCCATGGAACCAGCTGATCGCCAGGCCCATGAGCAATGCGACGCTGAAAATCGCGATCACCGGCTGATACGTCGTCTCATCCTGGCCGGGAAGCGGCTTGCCGAAATGCGCGCGGACTTCCTCATAGCCACCGATTCGCGCACCATCGATGAACACCTGGGGCGTGGTCTTGACCCCATGCTTGCCCATGAAGCGATCAGCCTCGTCCCGCGTCTTCAACAGGTGGTCCTGAACCGATAATCCACGTCTTTTCAGGAACGACTTCACCTTCAGGCCGTACGGGCACAGGTGATCGCTCGTTGCCAAGCGATAAAGCGATACGTCGGCGCTATTGTCCGGCCCAGATCCGCGCTGTTCGTTCATGATCAAGTCTCCTCAGAACCATAGACGTACCCCGACGACCCATTTGCTGTCGCCGCTGTCGTGGCCAGCGAGTGCCCGCAGGTCCGACGTGCGCCCGTAGCTCCATTCGCGCTCGAACCCGATGTACGGCGCAAACCGGCGACTGAACTCATAACGCAGTCGCAGGCCGGCCTCTATCGTGCTCAGTCCGGATCCAACCAACTGCTCCGGGTCGGACTTTCCGAATGCCGTGGCCTCTGCCTCCCAGGTCAGGATGAGGCGATTGGTGAGCAGCATCTCGTATTCGGCTTCCAGGTTCAGCGCCGTGCGGCCGCTCTCGCCGACGTAGCCGGTGGCCTCGATCTCGAAGAAATAGGGCGCCATTCCCTGGACCCCGAACGCGGCCCATGTCCGCGACGGACCGTCCCCGAAATCCTGGCGAACTCCCGCGACGAGGTCCCACCATGGGCGGATCGGTCGCCCGTACAGCACCTCCAGTCGGCCCGTTTCCACGTCTCCGTCCAGGGCGTGACCCTTGGTACGCAGCCACAAGCGGTTGAGGTCGCTGCCCATCCATGCACTTCCTTCCCAGCTGATGTCCGTTCCGCCGCTGGCGTCGGAGGTTTCGAGCTGGTCCAGAAGCCAGAAGGAGTGGCGGCTGTCGCCATGCTGGTGATGGTGCCGCAGGTCCGGGAACGCGGCGGCTCGGTCGGCGTCCGTGACCGGGGGGATGGGGTCGCGCAGATCGTGGTTCAAATCCATCGGACCCGCCGCATGCGAGTGGTCCGCGTGCGCGTGACCATCCGCCTGGTCCTCGTGGTCACCAAGGTCCATGTGCGCATGATCGAGATCGTCTGGATGGCGCTGCATCTGGGAATGGTCGACATTGCCCGGACGGTGGTCCATCCGGGAATGGTCGACGTCGTGCTGATGGTGGTCCATCCGGGAATGGTCGACATCGTGCTGGTGTTGCGTCTGGTGACGCCCGGTCTCTGCTTCGTGCGTGGATTCAGTCGATGTGTGGCGTTCCGCGTGGCTGTCGACCGCCTCCGTGGAAGGTGGACTCGAGGCGTGGGCGGAATGATCGTGTGGGTGGGACTGCTGGGCATTGGCCGCCCCGGCCGCCGTGAAGGCCACGGCAAGGGCAATCCACAGCGCGGATCGAATCGGCTTCATTCTTCCACCCTCACTTCGCGGAACATGCCCGCTTCCATGTGGTAGAACAGGTGGCAGTGATACGCCCAGCGTCCGAGCGCATCCGCCCTGACCCGATAACTTCGTTTGGTCCCGGGCGGCATGTCCACTGTGTGCTTGCGCAGATGGAAGTTGCCCTGCGCATCCTCCAGGTCGCTCCACATGCCGTGCAGGTGGATCGGGTGGCTCATCATGGTGTCGTTGACCAGCACGATGCGCATGCGCTCGCCGTAGTTGAGACGCAGCGGCTCGGCATCGTTGAACCGGATGCCATCAAATGACCAGGAGAACCGCTCCATGTGTCCGGTCAGGTGGAGTTCCACCGTTCGCCCCGGCTCCCGTCCATCAGGATCGGGAAACAGGCTTTTCAGTTCGGCGTAGGTGGCCACATGGCGTCCGTTGTCCCGCAGCCCGATGCCGGGGTCGGCGAGCCTGGGCTCGGGCGTCATGGTCTGCATGTCGACCAGTGGATTGTTGGTCTCGCTGGCCGGGTGTTGCTGCATTCCTCCGTTCCCATGCTGTGCGTGGGCCCCATGGGAAGCGTGATCATCGTGGGCTCCGTGACCGGCGTGCCCACCGGTCGGGGGTGCGCCTGCGTGCCCGCCTCCATTCGCACCGTGATCGCCATGGCCCATGTCGGCCATGGTCAGGAGCGGTCGCGGGTCCACTGCGGGAACCGGAGCCCGCAGGCCCTCCCGGACGGCCAGCGTGCCGCTCACGTATCCGGTGCGCGCATTGTCCTGGGCGAAGATGGTGAACGCATCCTGCCCGGTGGGCTCAACAATCACGTCGAAGGTTTCGGCGGCGCCCAGCCGCACCTCGTCAACGGTCAACGGGTGCACGTACTGGCCATCAACGGCCACCACGGTCATTTTCAGGCCCGGGATGCGCACGTCGAAATAGGTCATCGCCGACCCATTGATGATGCGCAGGCGGATCTTCTCACCGGAGCGGAAAAGTCCCGTCCAGTTGCCCAGCGAGGTGACGCCGTTCATGAGGAACGTATAAGTGTGGGCATTGACGTCCGACAGGTCCGTAGGCGTCATCCGCATGCGCCCCCACTCCCCGCGGTCCCGCAGCGCTTCCCGCAGGCCCTCTTCGCGCGCGTCGCGGATGAAGTCGCCAACGGTGCGCTTGTAGTAGTTGTCGTACTCCGAGAACTTCTTGAGCCGGTCGAACAGCCGGGCCGGATCCATGTCCGTCCAGTCGGACAGGAAGACCACGTAATCGCGGTCATACGTGAAGGGTTCCGGTTCGATCGGGTCGATGATCAGCGGGCCATACATCCCACCCTGTTCCTGGAACCCGGAATGGCTGTGGTACCAGTAGGTGCCGCCCTGGCGAACGTCGAACTCGTACAGGAATCCCTGCCCACGATCGATGCCGTCGAAGCTCAGGCCGGGGACGCCGTCCATGTTGGAAGGCAGCAGGATGCCGTGCCAGTGGATCGAGGTCGTGTCACCGTGGATCGATCCACGTGGCAGGTCGTTGCGGACCCGCAGCTGGACCCGCGTGCCCTCCTTCCAGCGCAGGATCGGGCCGGGCACGGAGCCGTTGATGGTGATGGCTGGTCGGACCTTGCCGGTGTAGTTGACGGGCGTTTCGCCGATGCTCAGAGCGAACTGTGTTCCCGCGAGTACCTCCAGTTGCCCCGGTGAGCGCAACGCCCAGCTTTGCCTGGGCCATGCACCCAGGCCCAACAGGGTTCCACCTGCGGCCAGGCCCTGGACGAACTGCCGCCGGCTCAGGCCAAGGCCTTGGGCGGCGGAGCCGCGGGAAATGAAGGACATCAAGATCTCCAGAACTGGTGCGCCTACGGAGGAGCGCGCAAGGCTCTAGAACCTAATTGCCCGAGACTGTCGCCGCAATGACCCGAACATTACATTTGCGTCATTTTCCTGGTCTTGCTGTAACGGCGCGCGCAGCCGACTCCCGCGACAGCCATGCGGATACATGAGCGCTACATGACAGAAACGTAATGAACGGGTCACCGACCTGACAGCGGCGCATTCATAGGCTGGAGACCGTGGCACCAATGGTGGTGTCGCGCAGTCCCGCCCCGATGGGCGAACCCAGGTGTTTCCGCCATGAACCGCATCTCCAGATTCCGCTTCTGGGGCATTGGTGCCGGCCTCGTCGCCGGCCTGCTGATCTCAACAGTTGCGCAAGCCCATATTACGCTCATCGAGTCCTCCCCGGCTGCCGATGACGTCGTCGCATCGCCGACCCAGATCGATCTCGTGTTCAACGAGCAACTGGTCCCACGCGCGTCACGGATTCGGCTGGAGCTGGTCAATCAAGCAGATCCGGCTGAGGCAGCCACCCAGCATTTGGACGTTCAGGTGGTCAACGGAGGCACCACCCTGCGTGCCAAACCGCACCACTCACTGGGCGCTGGTACCTACCGCGTGCATTGGCGGGCCGTCGGGGAAGACAACCACCCCATGACAGGCGAGTTCTTTTTCTCCATCGAGTGAATGATCGCCGCCATGAGCAGCCAGGTCGATTACGCGCTTCGGTTTTTCCAGTATCTGGATCTGATGCTGCTGTTCGGTGTGCCGCTGTTCTTCTGGTACGCATCGGCGTCATTGGCTCGAGGTCGGCTGGAGTCGCAGCCGCTGCCTGGCCTCCCATCGCGCCCGGTTCTGCTCGTCGGTGCACTACTGGGCTTGGGGTTTCTGGCCACCGAGGTCGTGCGCGCTCCGGCAGCCATCCTGGGCATGGGGGCATTTGAACTGACGCGCGAAGACTTCGCCTGGTACGTGCTCGACACCTCCTCGGGTCGCGCTGCATTGGGCCGGTTGGCAGGGTTGCTTCTCCTTGTGTTGACGCTGGTCTGGAAGCGTCCGCCTGGCGAACAGCTTCCAATCCGGACCATCAGCGTTGCGGCCGGTGTGGCGCTGGCTACGCTCGCCTGGAACGGACACGCCGCGGCGGGCGATGGATTTTCAGGCGGTGCGAGGCTCGCCGCCGGGGTCGTGCACCTGGTGGCCGCAGGTGCCTGGGTCGGAGCCATCGCAGCCATGCTGGGCCTGCTCTTGATGCGAACGGGACGTCGCGCAACGCCGCTCGGGCCGGTGCTTCACGCGTTCGTCCTGCCCGGCACCATCTTCGTCGGCCTATTGGTCGTGACGGGCGCGTTCCATTACGCAGAGCTTCTCGGCTGGTCGAGGACTTCGCTTTTCGCCGGTGACTATGGGCGGCTGATGGCGCTCAAGCTCGCGCTCTTCGCAGCAATGCTTGTCCTGGCGGCCCTGCATCGCTGGCGATTGGCGCCCCGGCTGGACCGGCTGCAACACGAACCCGATCGACCGATTCGACATCTTCAGCTGAGCATCGGGTTGGAAGGAGTGATTGCCCTTCTGATCCTGGTGATCGTTTCCGTGCTCGGTTTGCTCAGTCCCTATCAATGACCTGACGTTGACCTTGGAGAACCCATGAAAACCCACTTGACCAAGCCTGCTCTATGGCTGTCGCCCATCCTGCTTACCCTAGCCGCCTGTTCCCAAGGTGCCGCGACGACGGTGCCTGCCGACGAAGCCGTAGCCGGAATTTCCGCAGCGGCGGATTCCGCTCCTGAACCCGTAGCGGCCGTCTCACAGCTGCCCCGCATGGTGGTCCACAAGACCCCGTGGTGCGGGTGTTGCGGTGGGTGGGTAGAGCGCATGCAGGAGGCCGGTTTCCAGGTCGAGACCCACGACATGGAGGACCTGGGACCGGTGAAGGAACGCCTTGGCGTGCCTTACGCGAAGGGCTCCTGCCATACCGCCGAGATCGGCGGTTACGTGGTCGAAGGCCACGTGCCGGCCGAAGACATCAAACGACTGCTCCAGGAAAAGCCGGATGCCGTGGGCCTGGTGCTTCCCGGCATGCCGATCGGCTCCCCCGGCATGGAGTCGCCAGACGGCCGCCAACAACCCTTCACCGTCGAGCTCGTCAGGCGAGATGGGACGACCGAACCGTTCTCCAGTCACTAGGGCTGCGTGGAACAGGGGCGGTGTTTCGGGCAGGCCGACTATCTGCCCGCGAGTAAAGAGGATAACAACATGAGTCACCATACCGCGAAGGACAGAACCCAGGCGATGAATTCGTGCATCGAAAACTGCACTGAATGCCATCAGATCTGCCTGGAAACCATCAGCTACTGCTTGGCCAAAGGCGGCGACCATGCCGCGTCGGATCACATCAAGCTGCTTTCCACGTGCGCGGACATCTGCGCGACGAGCGCGGATGCAATGTTGCGTGGTTCCAGCGCCCATGACGCCGTTTGCAACGCCTGTGCCGAGATATGTCGTCGGTGTGCGGACAGCTGCGAGGCGTTTGGCAATGACGAGCAAATGAAACGTTGCGCCGAGATGTGCCGGCGATGTGCTGAGAGCTGCAGTGAGATGGCCGCTGCCGCGTGAACCATTGAATGCCAGGGTCCGTCCTCAATGGGCGGATCCTGGTGCCTGTAGCGGCCGTGCCACGCGCGGCATTTCCCAACCTCCCGTACCGCCTCCCGAGTGAGTGCGGCAGAGCATGAACGAAATGGCATCAATCACGAAGTCCAGGGGTTGCAGATTATTGTGTTGGCGATCACCCCGCCCGGCGTGGCTACAGCTCGCCCTCGCCGCCACGCTGTGGGCACTCGCGTTGACAGCGACCGCTGCGGAACCGGTTCCCGGCCGGACCGTGGAGTCGGTGCGCGCCTGGCTGATTGAGCAGAGCCCGGAACTTCGCGTCCTTGGGTTGGAAGCCGAGGCGGCCCAGGCCCGGATCCATCCTGCAGGCGCCCTGCCCGACCCGTCCGCATCCGTCATCTTTCGCGGCCCCGACGCGCCGTGGCGACGAGCCGACGGGGGTCGCGAAATCGACTACGCGCTGCGCCAACGCTTTCCGCTCTGGGGAAAACGCGAGCTGGCGCGGACCGCCGCGCGCCACGAAGCACTTGCGGCGAACCTGGACCGCGGCGCGGCCGCGCGGGATCTGATGGCCGAAGCCGAAGCAGCCTACGTGCGGTACTGGCATGCGGACGAAGCCGTGGCCGTGCTCGACCGCCGCATCGCACTGCTGCGCCAGATCGAGGAAATGGCGGGGGTGCGGTATGCACTCGGCCGGGCAGCTCAACAGGACGCCATCCGCGCCCAGGTCGAACAGACCACGCTCCTGCGCGAGCGGATCGAGCGGATCGCTGCGAAAAATGAGGCAATCGCCCAGCTCAACGCGCTGCTCGGCCGTGAAGCCAATGCCCCGCTGGCTCCGCCCGCTGAAATTCCCGCGTTGCACGTGCTGAGCTCTGAGCTGAGCGCAGCCCTGGAAGACGTGGATATGCATCCCGCGGTGCAAGCCCAGCGCGAGATCGCCGAAGCCGCCAAGGCGAACTCCATGTTGCAGCGGCGCAACCGCTTCCCGGACATCACCCTGGGCGTGGGCGCGATGCAGGTGGGCAGCGGCGTTGAAAGCACGGAGCTTATGCTGGAAGTCGAAATCCCCTTCCAGCAACGGGCCCGGCGCGAGCGGGAGCGCGAGGCACGCCTTCTCCACGACGCCGCGCTGGTGCGCGCCAACCAGGCCCAGCGCGTGCTGCAGGGTCGCGGCGCCTCGGCGTGGGCCCAGTGGCAGAGCGCCCGTGAGCGGCGTCAGCTGATCGAGAACCGCCTGATGCCACAGGCGGACGCCACCTATCAGTCCGCGCTGGCCAGCTACCAGGTCGGTGAGGTCGATTTCAGCACCCTGCTTGAAGCCCTCAACGAGTGGCAAGGCGCCGACCTGGCCCGGGTGGATGCGTTACGTGACGAATTGACGGGCGCCGCGGCCGTGCGCGCCGTCGAAGGAGAAATGCCATGAGCCGTACCAAGGGCCTGTCACTGGCAATCGCCGCCGCGCTGGCAGCGATGGCCATCGGCTTCATCGCCGGCCGTTCCGGCACGCCGGATACCGCGGAGGGGGCGGCAGCCGCCCCTGCTGAACGCGAGATCCTCTACTACCGCAATCCGATGGGGCTGGCGGATACCTCGCCTGTTCCCAAGAAGGATTCCATGGGGATGGACTACGTGCCGGTGTATGCGGGCGATGCGCCCCCCAGCGCGCCGGGCACCGTCGTGATGTCTCCCGACCGGGTGCAGTCGCTGGGGGTGCGCACCGAAGCCGTGCAAAGCGGACCGCTGCTGGTCCAGGTGCGTACCAGCGGCACGATCGAGGTGGACGAAACCCGCCAGTACGCGATCGCCCCGCGCTTCGAGGGCTGGGTGGAGCGCCTGCACGCCAACCAGACCGGCATGCGGGTGCGCGCGGGACAGCCGCTGCTGTCGGTGTACAGCCCGCAGCTCTCGGCGGCCCAGCAGGAATACCGGCTGGCCGATGAGACGACGCGCAAGCTGGCGGAGTCGGATCCCGCCGGTGCCGCCTCGATGGCCCGACTGCGCGATGCCGCCCGGACGCGCTTGCGCAACTGGGAAATCCACGACGTGCAGCTTGGTCGGAGCGGCTCGGGAAGCACCCATAACATGGTGCTGACGTCCCCCGTGGACGGGGTGGTCGTGGAAAAAAACATCGTCCAAGGGGCCCGGTTCGAGCCCGGTGAGACGATCCTGCGCCTGGCTGACCTCTCAACGGTCTGGCTGGTTGCCAGGGTGCCTGCTGCGCAGGCCGCCAACATCACGGTCGGGCAACCCGCCCGCTTCGAGTCCGTGGCCCTGCCGGGCGACTCGTTCAATGGCGAGGTGGCGTTCGTCCAGCCGGTGCTGGACGCCCAGACCCGCACCGTGGATGTCCGCATCGCCCTTCCCAACCCGGACGGCCACCTGCGGCCGGGGCTGTTCGGCAACGTGCAGCTCCAGGATCCATCGGCGCAGCCCGTCCTGACGGTGCCGCGCTCGGCAGTGCTCGACAGCGGGTTGCGCCAGATCGTGCTTGTGCAGGATGGCCCGGGCCGCTTCGCGCCACGTGAGGTCACGCTGGGACGTCGTGGAGGCGATCGGGTCGAGGTCCTGGAAGGCCTGGAGGCAGGGGAAGACGTCGTGGTCTCCGCCAACTTCCTCATCGATGCGGAGAGCAACCTGCAGGCGGCGCTGCAGAGCATGACCGGACATGGGGATCACGACGCGGCGCCGGTCGAGGGCCATGACGCTCACGGTGAGCATGATCACGACCCGATGGATGATTCCCACTTGAACGGTGATCACGAGATGCAGGGCCCGGAAGGCCACCCCGACCACGAAAGCCACGAAGGCCACATAGACCATGGGGGCCACGGGGACCACACGGACCACGCCGACCACGCGGACCATGGACCCCCCGGCGGCCAGGGCAACCACGACGGCCACTCCGATCTCGGGGAGCACTGAGATGCTCGGACGGCTTATCGAATGGTCGGTGCGCAATGTGTTCCTGGTGCTGGTGATGGGCATTGCGGTCGTCGCCGGCGGCATCTATGCGCTGATGAACACACCGGTGGACGCACAGCCTGACCTGTCCGACGTGCAGGTCATCATCTTCACCGAATACCCGGGACAGGCCCCGCAGGTCGTGGAGGACCAGGTCACCTACCCGCTCACCAGCACTCTGCTGGCGGTCCCCGGTTCCCGGGACGTGCGAGGCTTTTCATTCTTCGGCGCATCGTTTGTCTACGTCATCTTCGAAGAAGGCACCGATCTGTACTGGGCCCGCTCGCGGGTGCTCGAGAACCTGAATGTCGCCGCCCAGAACCTGCCGCCGGGCGTCGTCCCCGCGCTGGGACCGGACGCCTCGGGTGTCGGCTGGGTGTACCAGTACGTGCTCCAGAGCGACCAGCATTCGCTGGATGAACTGCGCGCGATGCAGGACTGGTATCTGCGCACCCAGGTCACGACCGCGCCGGGCGTGGCGGAAGTGGCAAGCGTCGGCGGATTCGTGCGGCAATACTCGGTCACCGTCGACCCGGCGAGGCTGCGGGAGTACGACATCCCCCTGTCCCGCGTGGGCGAGGTGATGGCCGAAAGCAACCGGGACGTGGGCGGCCGCGTGATCGAGATGGCCGAGACCGAGTACATGGTGCGCGGCCGTGGCTACCTGCAGGGCATCGAGGATATCGAGACCCTGGTGCTGAGAGCGGAGGGTGCCGCCCCGGTCCTGATCCGGGACGTTGCACGCGTGGAACTGGTCCCCGACGAGCGCCGCGGCCTCGCCGACCTGGATGGCGAAGGCGAGGTCGTGGCCGGCATTGTCGTGGCGCGTCAGGGCGAGAACGCCCGGGCCGTGATCCAGGGGGTGAAGGACAAGCTGGCTCAACTGGCGAGTGGACTACCGGAAGGGGTCAGCATCCAGGCCGTCTACGACCGCTCGGATCTGATCGAGCGGGCGATCAGCACGTTGCGCACGACGCTGCTCGAGGAAAGCCTGATCGTCGCCCTAGTGTGCCTGGTGTTCCTGTTCCACGCCCGCAGCGCCTTGGTGGCTATCGTGATGCTGCCGGTGGGCGTCCTGATCGCTTTCATCGCCATGCGCGCCCTGGGCATGAATTCCAACATCATGAGCCTCGGCGGCATCGCCATTTCCATTGGTGCGATGGTTGACGCGGCGATCGTGATGGTCGAAAACGCGCACAAACATATCGAACGAAGCGACGGATCACGCAGCCGGGCACAGTTGATCATCGACGCCTGCCGTGAGGTAGGCCCCGCATTGTTCTTCAGCCTGATGATCATCACCGTGTCGTTCCTGCCCGTGTTCGCCCTTGAAGCGCAGGAAGGGCGTCTGTTCAAACCCCTGGCATTCACCAAGACCTTCGCGATGGCCGGAGGCGCCCTGCTCTCGGTCACCCTGGTGCCGGTGCTGATGCTGCTGTTCGTGCGCGGCAAGATCATTCCCGAGAAGAAGAATCCGGTGAACCGCTTCCTGATCGCGGGATATCGACCCGTGATCAACGTGGTGCTGCGCCACCGCGTGGCGACGCTCGCCATCGCGGTGCTGGCCCTGGCCATCAGCCTGTGGCCCGCGGCCCGGCTGGGCAGTGAGTTCATGCCCACCTTGAACGAGGGCACGCTGCTCTACATGCCCACTTCGCTGCCAGGCATGTCCGTTACCAAGGCGGCGGAGCTGTTGCAGCAGCAGGACCGGATCATCAAGAGCTTCCCGGAAGTCGAGTCCGTGTTCGGCAAGGCCGGCCGAGCCCTGACGGCGACCGATCCCGCGCCGATGGAGATGTTCGAAACCGTCATCAATCTCAAACCGGAAGATGAGTGGCGCGACGGGATGGACGTCGACAAGCTGATCGCGGAAATGGACGAGGCCCTGAATTTTCCAGGCATCGCGAATTCCTGGACCATGCCGATCAAGGCCCGCACCGACATGCTGGCCACCGGCATCCGGACGCCGGTGGGCATCAAGGTGTTCGGCGATAATTTGGAGCAACTCGATGCCCTGGCTACAGAGATCGAGGGCGTCGTCAGCCAGGTGCCTGGTACCACGAGTGCTTTCGCGGAGCGGCTCACCGGCGCCTATTACCTGGACATCACCCCTGACCCGCTCGCGCTGGCGCAGTACGGCGTCACCCAGGGTGAGGTACAGGATGTGATTGCCGCCGCCCTGGGGGGCGAGGTGGTGACCACCATGATCCAGGGGCGACAGCGGTTCAACGCCGTGGTGCGGTACCCGCGCGAGCTGCGTGACGATCCCTATCGGATCGGCACGCAGGTGCTCGTGCACACCCCGTCGGGTGCACAGGTGCCGCTGGGGGAGTTGGCACGCATCGAGGCCCGGACCGGCCCGCCCAGCATCCGCACCGAGAATGCGATGCTCGCGACCTACGTTTATCTGGACACACGTGAAAGCGATCTGGGAAGTTACGTCCAGGCGGCCCAGGCGGCCGTGGCCGAGCACGTGGAGTTCCCACCCGGCTACTTCGTCACCTGGAGCGGCCAGTACGAGTACATGGAGCGCGCCGCGGAGACGATGCGCATCGTGATCCCTGTCACTCTCGCCGTGATCTTCCTGCTGCTGTATCTCAACTTCCGCCGCGTGACCGAATCGCTGATCGTGATGCTGTCCGTCCCGTTCGCGCTGGTCGGCGGAATCTGGTTGATGTGGGCGCTGGGGTACAACGTCAGCGTGGCGGTGATCGTCGGATTCATCGCGCTGGCCGGCGTGGCCGCGGAAACCGGCGTGGTGATGCTGATCTACCTCGACCAGGCTCTGAAAGCACGCGCCGCGCAACGGCGGGAAGAAGGACGTTCGCTGGATGCCAACGACATTCGCGATGCCATCGTGGAAGGCGCCGTGGATCGCGTGCGGCCGAAGATCATGACGGTGATCGCGATCATGGCCGGCCTGCTGCCGATCATGTGGAGTACCGGCGCCGGCTCGGAAGTCATGCGCCCGATTGCCGCGCCCATGATCGGCGGAATGGTGTCTTCAAGTGTGTTGACCCTGGTCGTGATTCCCGCGCTGTACTCGCTGATCAAGCAGCGGCAGCTGCGGAAGGCGAGCGACCCTGACGCTGCCCGGCCGCTCTCCCAGGAATCGTCATGAACAACCACATTGGCTCCCACCCGGAGGACTCCATGAGTGCCGATCACGATCACCACCAGCATGACGGCCACGACAAGCACGCCGGCCATAGCGTGGAGATGTTCCGCGACAAGTTCTGGCTCAGCCTGGCATTGACGATCCCCGCCCTGGTATGGGAACCGATGCTCCAGGAATGGCTCGGGTACACCGCGCCGCGGTTCCCCGGTTCGGCCTACATTCCCGCGATCTTCGGTACCGCCGTTTTCCTGTACGGCGGCTGGGTGTTCCTGCGTAGCGCGTGGGAAGAGCTCTCGAACCGCCTCCCGGGAATGATGACGCTGATCTCGCTGGCGATCGGCGTCGCGTTCATTTACAGCGCGGCGGTCACCTTGGGGTATCCGGGACAAGCGTTGTGGTGGGAGCTGGCGACGCTGGTGACAATCATGCTCCTGGGTCACTGGATCGAGATGCGCTCGATCTTCCAGGCCCAGGGTGCCCTCAATGAGCTCGCCAAACTGCTGCCTGACACTGCCGTCCGGATCACAGGCGGAGACCAGACCGAATCGGTACCGATCGACGCGCTCCGTGAAGGAGACCTGGTGCTGATCAGGCCGGGAGCCGGCATCCCCGCAGACGGCGTCGTGAAGGAAGGGCGTAGCAGCGTCAACGAATCAATGATCACCGGCGAGTCAGAGCCTATCGAAAAGCGCGACGGCGATGAAGTGATCGCAGGGACGGTCAATGGCCAGGGCTCGTTGCGGGTCGAGGTGACCGGCACTGGGGACCGCACTGCCCTGGCCGGGATCATGCGCCTGGTCGCCCAGGCCCAGTCATCCCGCTCGCGTGCCCAGGCGTTGGCGGATCGTGCGGCATTCTGGCTCACGTTCGTCGCCATCGGCGCCGGCGTCGTGACCTTCATCGCGTGGTGGGCGTTCGGTGCGACGCTGGATTTCACCATTACGCGTGTGGTTACCGTCCTGGTGATCGCCTGCCCGCATGCCCTGGGCCTGGCGGTGCCGCTGGTGACAGCGATCTCGACGACGATGGGGGCGCGCAACGGTTTGCTCGTACGTGATCGTCGTGGCCTGGAAGAGGCCCGTAATCTCGATGTGGTTGTGTTCGACAAAACTGGCACGCTCACCCTGGGATCGCACCGGGTGGTGGCGATGACGGTCGAAGACGGGACGAGCGAGGAAGACGCCCTGCGATGGGCTGCAGCCGTGCAGCGGGACGCGGAACACCCGATTGCGAATGCGCTGACCACGAGTGCGAACGAACGCAGGCTTGATGTGCCAGCCTCGAGAGGCTTCGAGTCGATGCCCGGCGTTGGTGTGCGCGCCGAAGTGGAAGGCCGGACGCTTCACGTCGGCGGCCCGGGCATGCTCAGGCAACTGGGCGTCCAACCCGGAAAAGTCATCCAGGAAGCTGCTGACGTTGCCGCTGGGAATGCACAATCTGCCAGCTACCTGATCGCCGATGACCGCGTGATCGCCGCGTTCGCCATCGCCGACGCGGTACGCCCCGAGTCGCGTGAAGCCATTGAACGGCTTCACGCCGCCGGCATCGAGGTCGCCATGCTGACCGGTGACTCCTGGGCAGTCGCCGAGGCCGTCGCCCGGGAACTGAATATCGACAAGGTCTTCGCTGAAGTCCTGCCCGAAGACAAGGTTGCCAAGATCGAGGAACTCCAACAAGGGGACAGGAAGGTTGCAATGGTGGGCGACGGGGTCAATGACGCCCCTGCCCTGCTGACGGCGGACGTGGGCGTCGCGATCGGGGCCGGCACGGACGTGGCGGTGGAGGCCGGAGACGTGGTGCTCGTTCGCTCCGATCCGCGTGACGTGGCGCGCATCGTCAGTCTCAGCCGGGCCAGCTACCGCAAGATGGTCCAGAACCTGTGGTGGGCGGCGGGCTACAACATCGTCGCGATACCGCTGGCCGCGGGCGTGCTGGCATGGGCGGGCATCCTGCTGGTACCCGCGGTCGGCGCAATCCTGATGTCCGCGAGCACGGTGATCGTGGCGATCAACGCGCAGCTGCTTCGGCGATCAGCGCTGTAACGGCTCCGGTTGAACAGATACCCACTAGGGTGCGGCTGAAGGTGAAGTCCCGGGCAGCGGCGATTCGTTGCCCGGGCGAGCCGGAAAGGAGCGACAGGCCGTCTCCAACCGGTCTGGACATGCTGAAAGGGTACCCTTGGGGACACCCCTCACTCGGAGAACTCAGTGCCCAGGACAGTTGTCTTCTTTGGTCTTGCTGTATTGCTAGCAGCCGGAATGTCGGCCTGTACCGACCAAACCATAACGGACTCCATCCATACACCTGCTGGCGATTCCGCCACCGCCAGTTCTGATAGTTGGTTGGTCGGTACAAACGATGAGCGCTTTGAAAGCATCGCCAATCAGTTGGGCGGCTTCGGCGCGACCATGATGGAAGTCGACCACCGTTACCAGGACCTTTATTTTGCAGGCCTGGACGCCAACTGGGACTACGCTGCTCACCAGATCGAGGAGATGGAAGGAGCGATGGAAGATGGACTGCAGCGTCGCCCGGCCCGAAGGGAAAGCGCAGCCATGCTGGGGCCCGCCCTGGACGAGGTGAAGGCCGCGGTCTTCAGACAGGACGCAGATGCATTCGGGCAGGCGTTCCAGAGCCTGACTGCGACCTGCAACGCCTGCCACCTGGCCGAGAAAGTGCCCTTCATCCACGTCGCCGAGCCGGAACAACGCGTTAGTTCGGTCCGGTCCCAACCGCAGTGATCGTGTGGCAGCGAGATCGCGTGTCTGCTTGATCCTGATCAAGATCCCGGTCCTGGCCCGGGCGCACAATCGCGTTGTGGCCCCGGACGCCTGTTTCATATGCCAACCCGGTGCCCATCCCGCGTGGAGGTCCACATGTACGCTCGCACCATTTTGGCCGTAAGCCTCGCGGTGGCGGCGGCCGGTGCCCAGGCCGCCGACAGGTGGCAGACCAGCGGCGACATCCGCTCCGGCTACGTCGCCTCCGAATCCCGCGCTCGCAGCGGCGCCACCACTGATGCCGACAGCTTCCGCACCCGCGCCAGGTTCCGCGTGCGCGGTGAGCTCGGCGCCGGGTGGCACGCCAGCGGCCGCGTGGCTGGACGGCTGGACACCAACCAGTCCGACGAGGAGTTCTGGCTGCGAACCTACGCACCCGGTCCTGCGGGCCTGCAGGACGGCCAGGCCACGATTGACGAGGCCTATCTTGAATACCGCCCCGCGGAATCGCCCTGGAGCCTGCGCGTCGGGCGCTTCCAGGCCGCGTTCGGCATTGACGACATCATGAAGAAGTCGCTGGACCAGAACGACAGCCCCAACTTCGACATTACCTGGACCGACGGCGTCTGGTGGCAATGGCGCGGCAGCGACTGGACCACGCATGTGATCGCGCGCCACAACGACCGCCGCGGCCCCACCGGCACGCTGCGCCGGCCGCTGGACTTCAGCGACGGCGACTCCCGCATCGGCCTGTTCGCGGCGGTCGAATCAAAGACAGCGGTCGGCCCGCTGGTACAGCGCATGGTCACGCTGACATGGTTGCCGTCGGCGCTGCGCCCGAACGGCCTGGCCGACCCGGCATTGGAGGACTACCTGGCCATGACCGCCAAGGCCGCCGCGGAGTGGCCGCTGGGCGAAGGCGGAACGAAGTTCCGGCTTGGCGGTGAGATCGGCTGGACGCCTGACACCCCTCGCCGCGAGGCGATGAACTCCGGCACCGGAGACGCCGACGCGCTGTCGTGGCAGGCCTCGTTCAACTTCATGGACGTCCTGCCCGAGCACGACTTCGGCATCGTCTACGGCCGCGTTGCCGATGGCTGGCTGGTGTCGAGCGATTTCCCGCCCAACAACGAACTGCTCGAGGCGCGCTGGGTCTGGCAGGCCACGCCGGCCTGGCAGTTCGACGCCCGCATCCGTCGCCGCGAAGAGATCGACCTGCCCATCACCGCCGCGGGCGCCCGTCGTGACGACGACCTGTACGTGCGGGCGACCTGGCGGTTCTAAGCGGTTCTCAGTGCTCGTCGGCGATCTCGCCGTGCGTGTGGTTGATCCCATGGGCAAGCAGGCCGTCCACGGCTTCGACAAAGTGGGTGAACTGCACGTAGGAGTCCACGTACTCACGGCCCTGCTCCACCGACTGGTCGGCGACCTGCCGCTGCTCGTAGGCGGTCGCGAAGCGCTCGCTGAGCTGTTCGCGGATGGCTGAGGCCAGTTCGTCGGCCAGGTGATCGACGCTGCCCGACTCCAGCGCCCGGTCCGCCGCCGCGATCGAAGGGTCGGTGCTGCCCAGCGGCTTGATGCCGGTGAAGCCTGCGCCCTCGCTGGCGCGGTGCACCCGGACCAGGGTCTCGAAGAAATAGTTGTCGGCCACTGTTCGGGCGGTATCGCTTTCACCGCGGACCGCCAGCGCCATGTCGAACGCGCTGCGTACCTCGGCCTCGTCGGCAGCCGGGATCCACTTCAGCACCGGGGTGACGTCACTTTCGGCAAGCGCGGTCTGCGCGTCCGCGATCACCGGACCGTCCAGGCTGTCGCAGTGGGCCATGGCCGGACCGGCGATGGCAAATGCGAGCGCGCCGGCCAGCAAGAGGGTCTTGAATCGCGGATTTTTCTTGAGCTTCTGCATGGGAGTTCTCCTTGAGTCGAAATGATTGATCAGAGGTCAGCGCATCAGCCGCATCGCGTTGAGGATGACCACCAGCACCGATCCTTCATGGACCAGCATGCCCAGCGACATCGTGACGCCGCCGGCAAAGACGCCTGCAAGCAGCACGACCACGGTCGCCAGGGCAATGAAGATGTTCTGTCGCATCACGGACACCGTGCGCCTGGCCAGGCCGATCGCCTGCGGCAGCCGGAGCAGGTTGTCGCCCATCAGGGCGATGTCGGCGGTTTCCACCGCCACCGCCGAGCCGGCGGCGCCCATGGCAACGCCAATGTTGGCGGTCGCCAGCGCCGGGGCATCGTTGACGCCGTCCCCGACCATCGCCACCACGTGGCCTTCGCGCTGCAGTTTCGCCACGGCTTCCAGCTTGTCTTCGGGCAGCAGCGAGGCGTGGACCTCGTCGATGCCGACGGTCCTGGCGACGGACTCCGCGACCAGGCGGATGTCGCCGGTCAGCATCACGACCTTCTCGACGCCAGCCGCGCGCAGGCGGGACACCATCTCGGTCGCGTCCTCGCGGAGCTGGTCGGCCACCGCGATCACGCCGAGCACCTGCCGGTCGACGGCCACGATCATCGGCGTCCGGCCGGCCGCGGCCAGTTCCTGCGCCGCATCGGCGGCGCCAACGTCGTCGCTGACGCCGTACTGCTCAAGCAGCGGCAGGTTGCCGATCAGAACGCGGCGACCGTCGATATCGGACACGATGCCCTTGCCGGGCACCGGCGTGACCGACCCCGGAACGCCCTCCGGACCGACGCCCTCCTCGTGCGCCGTGTCCAGGATCGGACGCGCCAGCGGATGCTCGGAACCCGCCTCGGCGGCCGCGGCCCAGCGCAGCACGTCGGCCCTGTCCATGGAGGGTTCAAGCACCACCACGTCGGTGAGCCTGGGCCGGCCTTCGGTGAGGGTTCCGGTCTTGTCCACCGCAACCACCGAGATTTTCGCGGAGGTTTCCAGGAACTCGCCGCCCTTGATCAGGATGCCGTTGCGCGCCGCGCGGCCGATCCCGGCCACGATCGCCACCGGGATCGAGATCACCAGCGCGCCCGGACAGGCGATCACCAGCAGGGTCAGGGCCAGCACTATGTCACCGGTGGCCAAGCCAGCGACCAGCGCCAGCACCATCACCCCAGGCGTGTACCACTTCGAAAACCGGTCGATGAACGACTGGGTCCGTGCCTTGGCATCCTGCGCCTCTTCAACTCGGTGGATGATGCGCGCCAGCGTGGTGTCTGCGCCGATCCCGGTGGCCAGCACCTGCAGGAAGCCGCCGCGTGACACGGTGCCGGCGAAGACCGGGTCGGACTTCGACTTCTCCACCGGGATCGATTCACCGGTGATCGAAGCTTCGTCGATGGCGCCGGTTCCGGACACGACCTGGCCATCGACCGGCACCTTGGCGCCGTTCTTGACCAGCACGATCTCGCCCATCCGCACCTGGTGCGCGGGGACCTCAAGCTGCTCGCCATCGCGCATGACGATGGCGGTGTCCGGGGCAACGGCAACCAGCTCGGCCAGCGCCGACCGCGTCTTGTTGAGAGTGGCGGCCTCAAGCGCGTGGCCGACCGAGAACAGGAAGGTGACCGCCGCCGCTTCCCAGAAGTTGCCGATCAGGATCGCGCCGATGGCCGCGACCGAGACCAGCAGGTCGATGCCGATCACCCGGGCAGTGAGCGCGCGCAGCGCCTTGACCACGATGCCGTGGCCGGCCACGAAAGCCGCGGCCAGCATCAGCAGGTCGGACAGCAGGAAGGAGCCCGCGGTGTGGGTCGCATGAACCCCGGCGTCAAACCACCACTGCGGCGCGAGGGTGGGATTCGCGGCGCCCCCGACCGCCCGTTCCAGCAGGAACGAGGCAACGATCAGGGCCCCGGAAAGCGCGGGGACGAACCACTTTCCGGTGACCCATTGCTGCAAGCGGTTCAAGGCTTCAGAACGCCGACGGGGTCGACTTGTAGCCGGCCTTGTCGACCGCCTTCACCAGGTCATCGACGGACACCTTGGACGTGTCGTGATCGACCTCGATGCGCGCCGATGCGAAATGCACCTTGACGTTTTCAACCCCGTCGATGCGGCCGACCTGCTTCTCGATCTTGTCCACGCAGGATGGGCAGGAAAAGCCCTCGGCGCGCAGGATGGTACGTGTTGCCGGGACCGTGCTCATGATGATCTCCTCGTTGATTGATTGTCTCAACGATAACCGCCAGACAAGCCGGAGCCTTGACATGGATCACGCCCGCAACGGTTGTTCATGTTGGCCTCGAGCACGAGCCGCCCTCAACCCCGTTGCGTCAGACCAGACGCACTGATCTTCCCCGACCGATTCCGTAGTAAGCCAGTCCAGCAGCTTCAACTTCGGTGGGCTCGAACATGTTGCGACCGTCGAACACGACGCGATCCGCCAACCGCTTGCCGAGTTCCGGAAAATCCGGACTCCTGAATTCCCGCCATTCCGTGACGACTACCAGCGCATCGGCACCGTCAAGTGCGTCGGAGGCGCTGGCACACAACTGCAGCTCACTGCGTTGGCCGTAAATACGTGCGGCCTCGGTCCTGGCACTGGGGTCATACGCTCGAACATGGGCACCCGCCCTCCACAAGAGCTCCATGAGCGTACGGCTGGAAGCAGCACGCATGTCATCGGTTTCAGGCTTGAAAGCCAGCCCCCAGACGGCAAACGTCTTTCCACGAAGCGATCCGGCAAAGTGACGCTCGATCAAGGCGAACAAGTGGCCTTTCTGATGTTCATTGACCGTCTCGACGGCCTGGAGCAATTGAGGCTCATGGCCGTGCTGGACCGCTGTGCGAGCCAGCGCCCGGACATCCTTCGGGAAACAGGATCCTCCGTACCCAGCTCCCGCGTAGATGAAGTGCCAGCCAATGCGGGGGTCGGATCCGATCCCCCTGCGAACGAATTCCACGTCCGCCCCGACCAGTTCCGCAATCGCCGCAACCTCGTTCATGAAGCTTATTTTCGTGGCCAGCATTGCATTGGCCGCGTACTTGGTCAGCTCAGCCGACCGGACGTCCATGATCACGTATCGCTCCCGATTACGAACGAAGGGTGCGTACAGCTTCTTCAATCTCTCGATGGCATCGGTGCTGCTGGAACCGATCACGATGCGATCCGGGTGCATGCAGTCCCTGACAGCAGATCCCTCCTTGAGGAATTCGGGGTTGGAGACCACTTCGTACGCCGGCCCGACGCCACGGATGGCGAACTCCTCGCCGATGGCCTCGTGAACCAGCGCCGCCGTGCCGACCGGAACGGTCGACTTGTTGACGATGATGGCTGGGACTTCCAGGCATTTGCCAATCGTGCGTGCCACCGCAAGCACGTATTGCAGGTCCGCGCTGCCATCCTCATCCGGCGGGGTTCCTACCGCAATCATCAAGAGCTCGCACTCGCGGGCCACCACAGAAGCCTGCGTCGTGAAGTGGAGCCGACCAGCCGCGTAGTTGCTGCGTACGAGTGCCTCAAGTCCGGTCTCGAAGAACGGGACCCGCCCTTTCTTCAGACCGGCAATCTTCTCTTCATCGACATCAATGCAGATGACATCGTTGCCCACCTCGGCCAGGCAGGCACCGGTGACCAGGCCGACATAGCCGGTACCGAAAATCGCAACCTTCACGACCGGCTACTGCAGGCGCCGTCGGAAGCGGCGCTGTTGTGCGCGCGAATGCCCCGGTACCGGATATCGAGCCAGAGGCTGTAGGCGGCAGTGAAGGCAGGCAGAAGATTCTGCAACACCCCTACCGCGTCCTGCTTGGGGGAGAACAGGAAGTAAGACAGTGTCATCGCACTACCGACGAGACTCATGTACCAGAACGTGCGTGGGATCACCGGCTTGCGATGTTTCCGGGACGCCGCTGCCTGGACGAACCATCGTGCTCCGAACAGGCTGGCGCCCGTCAGGCCGACGATCTTCCACGCCGACATGTGCATTCCTGTCCATTCCAGCCAGGGAATTGCCGTGTTCATGAATTCCATGTTTTCTCCTGATAGCACTACGGTTCCGACAGCGCGGAGTTCAGACTGCCCGGCGCCTCAATCGCTGGCGCCAAAACTTCAAAAATGACCCGCCCGCGGTGTGGGGTGCCCAGCTCCCGTGTCCCATAGCCATAGCCTTGGATTTCCTGCTCGATTGCAGGCCAGAGCGCTTGCTTGGTCACGTAAACCAGGCCGTGCTCGATTCCCGCCTCCTGGACCTCGCGGATCAGGGGCTCATCGAAATCCGGCCCGAATAAAGCAGGTGCGTCGACCGAACGGGCGACCCTTTCGACCTCCACGCCCAGGTGGAGATTCAGTCCGTACCGGGCCATGTCTTCAACGAAGACCACCTCGGTCACGGGCTCGGATGCGCGCGCGAGGATGGCTTCAGCCCATCCGGAGGCATCCTTGTGTGTGGGGAACGCCGCAGCAGCCAGCCTCAGCCCCAACATCAGTGCCGCCCACAGCACCAGCCATCGCCAGTCCGGCAATCCGAGACCTTGTTCGCGGCGATGGATCGCGACCGCTATCGCGATCGGAACGAACAGGGGAAGAACATAGAGTGGGAGCCTGGACCTCGCCACGCAGAACAGCAGCAGGGGAACAAGTATCCAAAGCGCCAGGAAGAGCGCCTGGGCGTTTGCCTGACGGAATTCCGGCTGTCGCCATGACCTCGGGGTGGACCACAGTGCGCGTGCCCATCGCAGCAGGCCACCGGTCCAGGGCAACGTCCCCAGAAGCAGGGTCGGTCCATAGACCTTGAGCCAGCCGTACCATTCCCCATTTCGTCGGAACCTGTCAGTGGCCACTCGGTCGACCAGTTCCGCCCCCACGAAATACGAAGCGAGCCCCTCGTGCCGGATGACGACGGTCACGTACCAGGGCGTGGCAAGCGCAAGAAAAATCACGCCACCGGCAACGTGCCAACGCCAATCAAGACGCCGGCCAGGCACCAGAACACCCAGTCCGACGATGGGAAGCAACGGCACCAGTGCCGGGGGTCCCTTGGTCATGAAGCCGGCTGACAGCGCCGTCCACATGAGCAGGAGCCAAAGGCCCGGCGCCCGTGGTTTGCCGAATCTGGATTCAATGAAGGCGTACACCGCCAAGGCCTGGGTGGCGGCCAGGGGAAAGTCGGTTGTCACCAATTGGGCAGCCCCCACAGGCAGCAGCATGGTGGCGTATACCAGCGCAGCCATGCCCTCGGACCCTTTGGCCAGACGGCGGGCGCTGAGCCAGGTCAGCAGCACGCATGCGAGATAGGACAGGGCGATGGGCAGGCGTGCTGCCCACGCACTGCGCCCGAACGTCGTGATGCTGGAGGCGATCAGCCAGTAGGTGAGCGGAGGCTTGGTCCAGTGACCGGTGTCCTCGTTGCGCATGGGGTTGATCCAGTCGCCGCTGGCCAACATGGTCAAGGCAACGTTCGTGTATCGCCCCTCGTCCGGGTCCCAGATGCCGCGGGTGCCCAGAAATCCGAACGCCAGAACAAGGCATAGCAATGCGGCCAGCAGCGGCCGCAGGCTCCCGGTTTTGAGCATGGAGGGGAGTTGGCAGCGTGAGCGGCTCAGCGGTACTGACATGACGTGATGCGTTGGCCGCCGGGGAAGGTCGCGGCAATGCTCTCCGGCCGGATGTCGGAGAGCGGTGGGAGCCGGGTTTGCAAATGGTTAACATCGGTCCGCCGGAATTCCGACAGCGCTCCGACGCGGGGCCCGGGAGAATGGTTCCCTGGTGCCCCAGGGCGCGACGTGCCGAGAATCCCCCCAATGCGAATCCTCGTCATCGAAGACAACCGGAGCCTGGTCGCGAACCTCTTCGATTACTTCGAAGCGCGCGGACACGTGGTGGATGCGGCGCCCGATGGGCTCACAGGTCTGCACCTGGCGGTTACCCAGCCCTTTGACGTGATCGTCCTCGACTGGATGCTGCCCCGGATGGACGGGCCCGCCGTTCTGGGCAGGGTGCGCGCCGCGGACGTCGATACGCCCGTCCTCATGCTCACTGCACGCGACGAGCTGCCGGACAAAATCACCGGCTTTCGCTCCGGGGCGGATGACTACTTGACCAAGCCCTTCGACCTGCCCGAACTGGAAGTCCGGCTGGAAGCGCTGGTTTCCCGGGCAAGCGGCCGGGCCCACGCCAGGCTGCTGCAGGTGGCCGACCTCAAGCTGGACCTGTCCACCCTGGAAGCAAGTCGCGGTGGCCGTCCGCTGCATCTCTATCCGGCCTGCAGAAAGCTCCTGGAGGTGCTGATGCGGGCCAGCCCGGCGGCGGTGACCCGGGACCGCCTGGAGCACGCCCTGTGGGGCGACACCCCGCCCGATGGCGACATGCTGCGCTCACACATCTACGAACTTCGCCGCAGTGTTGATGGGCCGGCTCACGAGAAGCTGATCCACACGCTCCCGCGCGTGGGTTACCGCCTGGCCGAAGCGCCGGCGCAGCACCTCGAAGAATCAGATCCACATGGCCAAGCGAAGTAGCTTTCGAAAGCGCGTCCTGCTGGGCCTGGCTGCCTACACGCTGGCGCTGACGGCTGCCGTCGTCACCCACGGGTACATTTTCAATGAAGCGGCCGAGCAACTGGTCTGGGAAACCCTGCTGGACACCGAACTCGACCATATCGCTGAACTGCGGCGCGCCGACCCGGAGTTCCGCTGGATCGACCGTGACGGTGTTTCGTACTACGAGGAAGGCGGGACCGGTCGCGTTCCGGCAGCATTCACGGCCTTGAGCGAGGGCGTGCACGACAATGTCTTCCAGGATGGTGTCGAGCACGTGGTCCTGGTGCGCGCCGTCGATGGGCAAAAGCGGGTCCTGGCGCTCGATATCGGCGAGCTTGAGCAGCACGAATTCGATACCGGACTGGTTGTGCTGTGGTCGGGGCTTGCGATGATCGCCCTTCTGGGCCTTGCCCTTGCATGGGGAACCGACCGCCTCATTCGCCCGCTAACCCGTCTTGCGGACCAGATTTCAAATCTCCGGCCCGATCAGCCGGGGCAGCGGATCAAAGGGCAGAAGGAGATGAATACCGAGTTGTACATCATCACCGAAGCCTTGAATGACTATCTGGGCCGAAACGACAATTTCGTCAAGCGGGAGCGTGATTTCATCGACACGGCCAGTCACGAACTGCGCACGCCGATGGCAGTGATCGCCGGAGCCAGCGAGATCGCCCTCCAACATGATGCGCCCCCCGCCGTTCGCAGCCAGCTCACTCGAATCCGCAGGACCGCCCGGGACGTCGAACAGCTCATCACGCTGTTGCTGGTGCTGGCCAAGGACCCCGCGCGACTGGCCCGCATGGATGACACGGTGCCGCTCGACCAGCTCCTGAGGGAGATCGTGGAGGATCATCTGCACCTCACGCGCGACAAGGATCTCGTGCTGACGGTCGCATCGCTGGCGGCGGTTGAGATCCAGGCGCCGCTCCTGATCGTGCAGGCCGCCATTGGGAACCTGCTCCGGAACGCCATTGAGAACAGCGACCGCGGCGAGATCGTTGTCAGCCTCTATGAGCCAGCCACGGTCAGGATCGTGGATCCCGGGCATGGCATGACGCCAGAGGAAATCAGCGCGGTGTATGCACGGCTCGCGCGCGGAAGTGGTGAGGGCGGGAGTCCGGGAATCGGACTGGAACTCATTGCAAGGCTCTGCGAGCACCTGGGGTGGCGCCTGGAGATCCGCTCTGATGGCAAACAGGGAACAACCACGATCCTGTCGTTCAAGGGCTAATCCGAGCGAGATCCTTACCTGCGTTCCGACACTTGGCCGACATGGTGCGCAGGAAAATCCGGCCTTCTCCCAGAACGGGCAAACTCGTGCTCGCATCCATTGGTCGCTCCAGGTCCCGCTGGATCCTGCTGCTCCTTGTCATTGCGGCGCTCGCAGCAGGCATCGGCCTGCGCGACCCCTCGCCGCCGGATGAGCCGCGGTTTGCCCTCTCGGCACGCACGATGATCGAGTCCGGGGACTGGCTGGTCCCCCATCGCGGACAGGAGCTGTACGCCGAGAAGCCACCGGTTTTCATGTGGCTGCAAGCCGCTTCGTACACGCTGGTACGGGATTGGCGGGTCGCCTTCCTGCTCCCGTCGCTGCTCGCTGCCATGGCCACCCTCTGGCTCACCTGGGATCTGGCGCGTCGCCTCTGGTCGCCGCGGGCTGGCTGGTATGCCGCCGCTGCACTCTGGGTATGCATCCAGTTTGGCCTGCAAGCCAAGCGCGGCCAGATCGACATGGTGCTGGTGGCGCTCACCACCCTGTCCTTGTGGGCGCTGATACGACACCTGCTGATCCAGCCTTCTCGCCCCCTGCTCTGGCTCGGTGCCTTCGCAGCTGGCGTCGGAACGGTGACGAAGGGAGTCGGCTTCCTGCCGCTTCTCGTGTTGCTGCCCTGGTTCGGGTTATACGTGCTGAAGCCGACGAGCCTGCGCTCGATTCCCGGGCAACCATGGCTTGAAGTGATCATTGCCTTTCTTGCCGGAACCGCGGTCTGGATCGGCCCTTTGGCAGTCACGCTGGCGCTGGACCCTGATCCGGAGCTGGTGGCCTATGCCAGGGAGCTGCTGTTGAAGCAAACGGCGACACGCTACGCAGATGCGTGGCACCACGTGCAGCCCTGGTGGTACTACCTGCAGGTGATCGCTACGCTGTGGCTGCCCGGAAGCCTGCTGTTGTGCTGGCTGTTGCCGGCCTGGATCCGCCGGCTCCGGCGGGCGGATCCCCGTTTCGTCCTGTTGCTGTCGTGGGCCGCGCTGGTCCTGCTCTTCTTCAGCATGAGTCCCGGCAAACGCGAGGTCTACATCTTCCCTGCCCTGCCGGCGCTGTGCGTCGCGGCGGCGTCCCTGCTCCCGGCGCTTCTGCGAAAGACAGGCGTGCAGCGTGTCCTGCTGGGCTATCTGGTGGGCCTTTCAGCGCTGCTCCTTCTGGCTGGCTTCTTCGCGGTCGCGGGCTGGAGCGACTGGGCACGAGACCTCGCCAGCGAGCGCGAGATCGCGCCGTCGGACATGAGAACTGTTCTGTTCTGGGTGATGGGGCTTGGCGCGTCCGGGGTCGGTCTGGTCCTGGCTGCGCTTTCGCGTCGGATCCGGACGGGCACCGCGATCGTGGCATTCACTGGCGGGCTCTGGATTGCGTACGGGCTTGGGTTTGCCCCGGCCATCGATGCTTCCAGTTCCGCACAGCAGATCATGCACAAGGCCAGCCGCAGGCTCGAGCCGGGCGCGGAGCTCGGGCTGATCGCATGGCGGGAGCAGCACCTTCTCCAGGCGCAAGGGCCGGTGACGGAATTCGGCTTCAAGCGGCCGTGGCACGAGCAGTGGGCCTCGGCCACGCGCTGGGTTGCGGAGCCATCGACGAACCGCTGGCTGTTCGTACTGGATGAGGCCATGAGTCCGTGCGTGGATCGATCCGTGAGTATCGAGATCGGACGTTCCAACCGGCGCGACTGGTGGCTGGTCCCGGGTGCCGCCGTACGCGGGGATTGTGTTACGCCCCCGCTAGCTGACGCCTCCAACGGTTTTCCGACACCCCCGCAGGGAGGATGACGACAATCCTTCGAGCTTCGCCGCCATGCCAGCCTCCTCTGCCGTGCGTCCGGCCACCCAACTTGCGACCACGGGGCACGCCGATGATCCGAATCTGTCGGTGGTCATTCCGGTCCATAACGAGGGCGGCAACATCGCTTCCCTGCTTGATGAGGTCGTCGCCAGTCTGCAGGGACGAGTCAGCTTCGAGCTGATCTGCGTTGATGATGCCAGCAGCGACTCGACCTTGGCCGTACTGACTTCCGCGATGTCTCGGCTCCCGCAACTCCGGGTCCGTGCCCACGTGCGGCAGGCCGGGCAAAGCACGGCGGTGTGGACCGGTGTGAAGACGGCCCGCGGCGCCTGGATCGCAACCCTGGATGGCGACGGGCAGAACGATCCGGCCGACCTGCCCCGGATGCTTGAAGCCCGCGATGCGGCTGCGGTCAACGTCAAGCTGGTCGGCGGCTGGCGGATGGATCGCCGCGATACCCGGAGCAAGCGCTGGGCGTCGCTGTTCGCCAACGCGCTGCGCCGCCGTGTGCTGCGCGACGGCACGCCGGACACGGGTTGCGGCATCAAGCTGTTCGAGCGCGAGGCATTCCTCGAACTGCCCTACTTCGACCACATGCACCGCTACCTTCCCGCGCTCATGCAACGCTCAGGCTGGGAAACAATCAGCGTGCCCGTGAGCCACCGGGAGCGGCGCAGCGGATCGTCCAAGTACAGTAACCTCGGGCGCGCGTGGGTCGGGCTGTCCGATCTGTGTGGTGTCGCCTGGTTGATGCGGCGCAGCCGCCCGGTGGAAGTCCGGACGGTGCAAGCGTCCATTCCCGCCGCCTGCAACGTACGGGCGGTCGGGCAATGAAGATTCTGCTGACCGGTGCGGCAGGTTTCATCGGCCATCACGTGGTGGCCAGGTTGCTGGAGCGTGGCGATGAGGTCATTGGGGTAGACAACCACAACGACTATTACGACCCGCGGCTCAAGGAGGCGCGCGTGGCCCGTGTCGCCGGCCACCCGGGGTATCACCACGAACTGGCGGACATCGCCGATCGGGAAACCATCGCGACGTTGTTCCTCCATCACCGGCCGCAGCGCGTCGTGCACCTGGCAGCCCAGGCCGGGGTCCGCTACGGCTCGGTCAACCCGCATGCCTACGCCAGCAGCAATCTGGTGGGTTTCCTGCACGTGCTCGAAGGCTGCCGGTCGCAGGGCGTCGAGCACCTTGTTTTCGCTTCTTCCAGTTCAGTGTATGGCGCAAACCGGCAACTTCCGTTCTCCGAGCACCAGGGCACCGACCACCCGCTGAGCCTGTACGCGGCCACCAAGAAGGCCAACGAACAGATGGCGCATGCCTACGCGCACCTGTACGGGCTTTCGGCGACCGGACTGCGGTTCTTCACGGTCTACGGCCCGTGGGGACGACCGGACATGTCGCCCATGCTGTTTGCCAAGGCGATCCTGGCCGGAGAACCCATCAACGTGTTCAACCACGGCAAGCACACCCGCAGCTTCACTTACATCGACGACATCGTGGAAGGAGTTCTGCGCGTGCTGGACACGCTTCCGCTTCCTGATCCGCAGTGGGGCCCGCGCTTGCCCGATCCAGCCAGCAGCCCAACCGCGCCGTATCGGCTGTACAACATCGGAAATGGCCGGTCGGTCGAGCTGCTCAGCTTCATCCAACTGCTGGAATCGTGCCTTGGCAGGGAAGCCGTCATGCGCTTCCTTCCCATGCAGCCGGGCGACATGCCCGATACGGAGTCCGACGAGTCCACGTTGGCCCACGCGGTCGGCTATTCCCCGATGGTCACTATCGAAGAAGGGGTCGCGCGCTTTGCGCGGTGGTATCTCGAGTACATGGGCCACCAAGACAAGTCACCGCACTGCCCAGCCAACCGCTCCACGCGCCGTGAGCTCATGCTGACCTGACGCCTGGTCCACTCGCCACTTCGGCCACACCGGACAGGCGGGGAGCTACAGTCCGATGACGCACCCAACGTGCGCTTGGTACGAACGTGGCCCTACCCCCGATAACGATCGGAAATCCACTTCTTACCCTTCGACCTCCGTGGACATCGACAGCGACATCCTCCCCGGGTGCTGAGCATGCGGAGCGGCACTTCTTGGTCGAAGTGCCGCAGGCCTTAGGTTGCTGCATTCCTGATTGAAGGCCCCACATGAGCCCCACCGGGGCGCAATTTACAGGCGAGATGCCCCGATCCTGTAAATTACAGACGACCGGCTATTCGTAACTTCGGCGGGGGTTCTCAACTCAAGCAAAACGGCGTAACGGCGCCATTTACAGGGCACTGCCGCAGAAGCTGTAATTTACAGAGCACTGCCTCAGCGGGCCCGTTGGCTGCATTCAGCTTCAGGCGTCGACCAAGGTGCCATCGGGCCTGTTTTGGCCCCAAGCAAGCAGCGGCGCCGCGCGTGAAGTTCCAGGAAGTTCCAGGCGTCTTCGCCCCCATCGGCGCCGCCGGGGCCGGAGTCGCTGATGACCAAGCAGCCACCGCCCCGCTCTGAGCACAACGCGGCAAGTCCGCAATTTTGCGAATCCTCGGCCCTTGTAGCGGCTTGCCCGGAGTTCAAGAAGCGGTCTTGGCTGCCGTCGTGGCGCCAGAGAGGTCTTCGCCCTCAGGGGGCGGATCTCCGCCTCGCCACCGCCCCCGACCCGCTCTGTGGAGGAAATTATGGTCACACCGCAGAATTTTCATAATTATGATCCGGCGGTCCGACGGCCATAATTCGACAGCACCGACCAGCTGGCAGGACTCACTTGCGGGCGCGCCTCCGTCCGTCCGCCGTCGACGCTTCGATTGCCCACTGCATTGCCGCTTCCGGGGTCAGGCCGAGAGCGGAAGCCAGGTGAAGGTATTCCATCACGTCGAGCCGGCGGGCGCCGGCCTCGACCGCAGACAGGCGCTGCTGTGGCCATCCGAGTTCCGCGGCCAAGGCCACCTGGGTGACTCCAAGCTCTTCGCGTTGAGCGCGGAGGCGCTGGACCAGCCGCCGATATTCCGCTGAATAGATTGTCTTCGATGCCATAGCCGCGCCGAACGGGAGCGACCTGCGAAGCTATGGCACGGCTACCGATTACATGAAATTCATGTAGCATCAGCCCACGCCCGCCCCGCACTGTCCCCCCATGGCGAAGCGACATGCCCCTGTACCTCGTGAACCCGGCTGTAGAGATGACCTTGGAGCTTTGGGTCTCGCAACGGTTGGAAGAAGCGCTCACGATCCAGTACGAGCGCATCAAGGATCGCCGCGTTCGCGACACGTTCGTGAAGCGACTGGAAGGCCAGATCGAGACCCTGCTCAAGGACTGCATCGACTGGGACTTGAAGGAGCCGACCGAGGCGCAACTCAATTACGCAACGCTCGTCGCCACCCAGCTCGGGATCCCGCTGCCAAGTGAGGCTCGAAGGTATCGTTTCCACGCCGCCATGTTCCTCGAAACCTACGTTCCCAAGGTTCGACAAGCGGCATCATCCGACGCAACAGTACCTGGAGGCTTCGAGACCGGCGCCGCCGCTGCGCAGCGGTTGGTCGAAGAGAGGCTCTGCAAGCAAGCGGATGACCCAGACACCTCTTCAGAGCCCCCGGAAGATCCTTCTGACCCTACCCCCGATAATGGCCCCTAATCAGTTCGCTATCCGTCTCATCGTCGCTTGAGCAGGCCGGCGACGTTGGCGCGGAGGGCGCGTAGAGTCCGCGCCCCAATCAAGGGCCACGTCTGCGCCGGGCGGTCTTCGTTGGACTAGATGGTTTCGTCGCTCCGCTTGATCCCACCCCTTCGGCAGCCGATGCCTCACGAGCCCTCTTACGATTCTCTCTCTGCCGAGCGTTGCGCTCCAGGCGCTGGCGTTCCTGATCTCGCACGTCTCGGCCTCGAACTATCTGTGCCGGAAGTGTTGGATCGGCCACATCGAGGAATCGCAGCGTTCTTGGGTCACGCTTGCGAAGTTCCCTCATGGGCTCGTGCTCCGGGTCAGCCGTCTGGCTGCGGATAATGTCGCGGTCCACGTCGAACATCATGAAGGAGTGCAGACTCCGCTGCCGGATTCGCTCGCAGGCCGAGAAGAGAGCCTCCTCGTGAGGCGCAACCCAAGGGATTTTCAACACATTGGGCAATGCGCGATACATGTCGCGACAGGCCTGCAAGTGAGCCTCTTGGTTGGAAAGTGCCTCATGCATGCGCACCTCACACAGCAAGCCAATGAACCCCCAGAGATCACCCCGCGCAACCAGATTCTCGGTCCATCCGCTGAATGCAAATGCTATGCGGTATGGGCGCAGGCGGAAGCGTTCATCATCCCCACGAAACCACCAGATCTGCTTGTGAAGCCCATCACCTAGGTAAGGGGCGGCCAGCTCGCGAATCTTTCGCGCACCAAGGGGACGATCACGCAACAACTCAGCCAGTGGAAGTTCGAAAACCCAGAGGGTTCCTTCGAGCAACTTCTCCACGGCCTTGGCAGAGTTGAGAGTCGGATTATGACGTCCGTCCAGCCACTTCCGGCCCAACCGCGAGCGTGAACGTGACGCTTGGCCTCGCGTCGATACTGTCGATACACCTGCACGCTTCGCTGGAACCCGTCGCTCGATGTATTGGGCTGCGAACTCATCCGGCGACAGCTGCGAGGTCAGGATGGCGTGGGACAGCCACAGCGCGCCCCGAAGGGAGCGGCTTTCGGATTCCCTCTCAGGATTGCCTCTGGTTATGCGCCTTATCAAATCCGAAATACTGGGGAGCATGGGTCAGCCTCGATGGGTTCAGACTGGCAATTATTGACCCAACATCCCGTAGTGCGACTAGACGATACTCAAGTATCCGGATTGAGGAATTCGCCATGCCCACGGCGCCGCCCGGATGCGAGGCGCAACTCGTCGAGCGATACGGCTTGCTTATGACGTTGACGGATGTCGCCGAGGCATTGCGCTATCCATCGACTCAGGCAGCCAGAAAGGCCCGCCTGCGCGGAGCTCTTCCCGTGCAGCTAGTACAGATTCCGAATCGCCGCGGCTGGTGGGCAATGACACGTGCAGTTGCACAGTTCTTGGACTCCCTGGAAGCCACAGCGAAGGAGGGGCCAAGCTGATTCACGCTGCAAGGCGAGGTCGAGTAGCGGCGCGAGATCTTAAGGCATCCGAAAGGTAGCGCGATCCCGCCAGTTCCCGACGACAGATCGTCCGAGAGGATTGGCCCAGCACCACGGAAGCCGTTTCAGCCGATAGCAACGATCGAAGCCGACTTGCAGCGGGCCTGGATGCGCATCTCGACCGTGTGAACCCTGAGACCACTCTGCCGATCGCGGCCTTCGAGCGGCACCAGAACCCTACCAACCCAAGGAGACCCACGATCCGGCCCGAAATTTGGGCAAAAAAAACCCCGGTTGCACCCGGGGCGTTTGCAACTACGGCATCCAGAGGCACCGCCGTCCTCAGCATGCCTGATTCCTCCAGTTTTGACAAGCGCCCCAAAACCGGGGCCAGGAGATGAGCCATGCACCACCTCAATGACCAGGCCCTCGACGAGGGCCGGATGGACCAGCTATCCCTCGATTTCGGAGATGACGCGCCGCCGCCCCCCCCTCCGTTGGAGCATCTCGCCCGACGATGTCGAAGACTCCTCCGACCGCCGCGATCCACACTGCATCGCGAGGGTACGAATCGCTGGGCGACGCTACGAACTCGACTGCCGCATCGACCGCGCAACCAGAGTGGTCCTCGGCTATGCGCTACGCCACGCACCCTAGAGCTCTCTGAGCTCACATTTGCCCCGGGCCGGCGTTGCCGGCCCGTCTTGGAGAATTCCAATGAACATGACCGACACCGGGCGTGCGAGCTCGTTCGTCCCGACCGTGCCCTACGCCTTTCTTGGTGAGGTGACAGCATGAGCGCCGGAGCCGCAGCCACCGTCAACGCCACACCTTTGACCAGACACCATGTAGACGAGTCCCTTCCCTTCCGTCCACGTAAGCTCTCTACGGGCGAACGCTGCCGCCGAGAAACACTGACGTACTACTCGCCGCGCAACAAACGAATCGTCACCCTGACCGATGCCGGACCAGTGGCACTCGGGCTGAAACTCGAGTTCGACCCTAGCTTGGTGGCATTCGTAGAGCGCCCTCGGCGCATAGCGCTGTCCGAGAAGCAGCAGATAGACCTGACCTACTGGACGCGCGATGTGAAAGGCAAGGAGCAGTTCCTGCTGTTCATTCCCAGCGCAGGAACCATCGCGAGCACGAGAGGCCTGGCAGCTGTTCGGGACAGAGAGGCGCTTGATGCCGCTGCGCGCAGGCACGGCATCGAGCTTACGTATGTCGCTGAACGCGACTTGCTCTCCGCTTCGGCGGAGCGCGGTGCCTATTGGCAGCTGCTACCGCATGTCCAACACCATCGACGTCTGCGGGTCCGCTCATTCGTGGAGGCGTCGATCGAAGCCCTGCTTGCGGTCACGCCCTCGTTGACCTTGAGAGGTGCAAGCAAGCAACTCGGCGAGCGTTTTACACCGGACCAGGTTGCTGCGGTGCTGGCCTCCATGGTGCATCGCGGCCGACTTCGCATCGCTGCGCCGGTAGGGTTCAACGAGGACTCTGTCCTGGAGGTGGCCCGTGCGACGTAACTCCCTCCCGGTCCTTGAGGCGGAAGAGCTCGCGGAGTGGTTTCGTCCCGCAATCAACCACCTCTCTGAGGACAGCCAGACGCGATATCTCAACGCGGCGAGTGCCGTGACAGCGGTGCTTACAGGCACCTCAACCATTACGGCCGCGGCCGAACAGAACAATCTTTGCCGGAAACGCCTTCGATCTATGGCCGAGCGGGCGGTGGAATTGGGACCAGACGGCACCCCCATTGGCTTCCGCGTGTGTGTGCCGTACGGCGTCTACCGCGCGGCCGAGATCGACGCAACCGCCGGCATGCCGCGGGTCGCTAGCTCCAACGCTTTTCGTCGAGTGCTTGCCTGCCATCCGGCAATCGCTAGGCTGGTAGAGGCTTACAGCCACCCCCTGCCTCCGGGGCGGCCGCCCAAGAGCTTCAAGCGCCTGCACGACAAGATCCTGACCGAACTCCGTCGATTGGATCTGCACGACTACTATCCATTGAACGCAAAGGACAAGGGGTGGCGCGCGCTGTTGCGCCACATCCGCCGGATGCGCGTCGAAGGTGAGCCGTGGGCGTTTGATGATGTGGCCTGCGATTCTTCGCCGGCACAGACATCCCTCTGGGAAGCCTACAGAGGGCGAGTATTCGACCGTACCGAGTTCGATGCCCACCGGATCGATGTCGAAACTCTGATCAGCGTCACGCTTCCCAATGGCGCTCAGGCCGCTCGAAAGATAACCGCCTTGTGGTTGCTCGCCGAAGTGGAGACGGAGTCGCGCGCGATCGTTGGCTGGGTACTTCGCGTCGGACGGAGTTACAACAATCTGGATGTGGCGACCTGCTTCGCCCGTGCCATGCAGCCGTGGTCGCCGCGCGAACTGACGGTCCCTGGGCTCGAATACGCGCCGAACGCGGGGATGCCGGCAGGCATTCCGGGTGTTGCGGCCGCAATGCGGTCACGTTGCGTCGCTCTCGACAACGCAAAGGCCCACCACTCGCTCATGCTTGAGGAGGCGTTCTGCCGTGCCCATGACGGGGTGATGCTTTTCGGGCGGCCGCACGAACCGCGATCGCGACCGATTGTTGAGCAACTCTTCCTTCGCCTCGAGAAGGGCGGACTTCGACTCATCGCCGGCGGGTTCGAACCGGCCACACGTTTGGGCGAAGACAGCGTCCGCATTAGCGACTTTTCGCCCGAAGACCACCCCGTGCAGATGCATCTTCTCGAGCAACTGGTCGACGTGATCATCGCGAACTACAACGCAACGCCACACCCCGCGCTCGGTTCGATGAGCCCGCTCCAGTATCTGCAGACGCGCTCGCAGGCTCCCGGCTGGACCTACATGCCATCGGATCGCGCCGAGCTCGCACGAGAAATGGGTAGCGTGCTGATCCCTGTCGAGGTCAAGGGCAACTTCGATAGCAAGATCATGCCCCACGTGAATTACATGTACGTGAAGTATCGCGCGCCTGAGCTAGACGGCCGTTGGGAGCTCGTGGGCAAGACGGTCTACGCCAAGATCTACAGGCACGATCTACGCACGATAACCCTCTACCATTCAGCGACGCAGCCTATCGGCATGCTCCGCGCGATGTCCCCATGGTCTCAGACGCCCCACGACGAGACTACTCGCCGCCTGATCTGCCAATGGTCAAAGGCTCAGGATGGCCTAGAAATTGTTGGCGCGGAGTGTGCCGTATCCGCCTATCTGGCGTTCCTGCGCCGGAAAGCACCGACTTCGCAACCGGCAGCCGACCAGTTGGCCCGCATGCAGCACCAGCCAGCGCCTGAACGACCTTCAATCAGTTCGCTTCAGGCCATCGCCCGGGTCGAGGGGCCTCTCCGCTCGCCCAGTCGCCGCTGGATCTCGCTAGACCGGAAGTTGACCTAGCCCCTCACGACGCGGGTGCGGGTGCGCTTGCGCTCGCGCCGTAGCCAAGCAGACGGAGATTCAACTTGACCATCAGTGACCATCCCATTTGGTTTCCCAACGGCTACCACCACTCCACTCGGTCCATCGAACGCACGGCCAATTATCTGCTCCAAGCCATCGAGAACGATCTGCACGGAGCTCCCGTAAGTGGATGCGGCGGTCTCGGCAAAAGCAGCATGATCGAGTGGCTCAGTGACAATTCGATGCGTTGGCTGATCAACGACAACGACAAAACTATCGGGGTCTGCACGCGTTTCATCATGCCCTCTGGAAATCGGCGGAGCGACAGTGCCTTCTACACAAGCGTGTGCAACGCGCTCCGCATCACGAGCTCTGATCGCCTCTCCCCTAAGCGGGGAAAGGATCGGCTCGTGAACTTCGTGAAGTCTCGCTGTGGCCAGGCCAACCTGCCGCTCATGGTGATGTTCGTCGACTGCGCGCAGCGCATCCTACGGCATGAGTTCGACTTTCTGGCGGACATTGACGAACAGGCAACGGACGCCAGGCTCAGGCTGTTCCTTGTATTGGTTCGGCAGAGCGATGCGACGGGCATCGACACGTCCGACACATGGTGGTCGGACCTGCCTTCTCACATGATCCGCCGTTGGTTTATGACATCCCATCGGTTCGAGCCGCTTTTGGGCCTCGACGACATCAGCCACGCGCTCAGCCGGTATGACCTTGAGCTTTTCTGGCCTGACGCCGACATGCCCTACACGCGGCAGTTCGCTCGCCATGCCTACGACGATCTCGGATTTCGAATGGGAAACCAAGGGGCCCTGTTGATGGAGGGCGCCGACGCATTGCGAGCGGAGGTCGGTATGCCTAGTACTCTGCGCTGGCCGATGCAGTCCTTCTCGCACGCAGTGCGCTATTTGCTCACCGTGGTTGCCGGGCGCAACCCTGCCTTCACCGAGTTCACTCCCGAACACGTGCGCGAGGCGCTGCAGGCAACGGGCTACCTGCGCTTGGAGTACGCGCTTGCGAACCTCATTGTCGATCAGGAAGCAGCGTGAGCCGCTGGGGGGCGCTTTGCGCTCAAAACAAGCCGGCAAGGCCCCTGCCCGGCGCTGAAATTGAACGCTTTCCGTACATCTCTGGCTACGGGCTGGCGCTCAGAATCACCCGACTCGCAGCGCTCGGCCCGACGGACCTTGGAAACGAGCTCGGCGTGCGCGGAGGTGCGCAGGCCGACCTATTCGCATCGACCAGACGAGCAGGTCGCTGGCAATCGGCCTTCGCGGACCACCTCGGGCTTTCAGGCTCCGACCTCCTGCACCTCTGGAACGAGAAGGCTTGGAGCCCCCTGCAGCTGCATGGTTGCTTCGACCAACCGGCACCGCGTCATCTGCGCCATTGTCCGGCCTGCGTTCGTTTCGGCTATCACACGATGGCATTCCAGATGCCCTCTATCGCCGAGTGCCCTTGGCATGGCGAGCCGCTGCAGGGTTGCTGCAGGTCTTGCGGCACGCCCTATGAGGGAACGTTCGGTCCGGACGGATCGCTCGGAGTCTGCCGCTGCGGTCACGACCTCCTAGACATCGAGTCGGCCGCGACGCGGATGTGGCAGTTTCCGACGAATGAAGCCTCATATTGGCTCGAGGCATACCTCGCATGGGCGGAGAGCGAGCGCCACTTCAGGCACCTGATCGTTCGACCGGACGCTTCACTGCGGGAGTGGGCACCCGCATACGCTGCATTCGCACTTCCGCCGCAGGGCCTGATCAAGCCAGTCGATGCGTCCTCGATCTGTGAGGTCCAGATATACGCTTCTGAACGCCTCTCCGAGCCACCCGTTGGACACTTTTGGGGGTGGTCCATGCTATCGGACGACGGCCGCCAATTGCCGTTCCTGGCGCTTCCTGCAACCGTGGGATCGAGCCTTGAGGCGGCGACTGAGCGGGTGCTTGCTTCGCTCCCGCGATCCCATGCGACGCCAATGGTACTGGTCCGAAATACAGAGTTCGGATTCGAACAGCCCTTGAATCGGCAAGTGGCGAAACGGCCCAACTGCTTCATCGCGCCGTTCGGGGGCAGCCACTCCGGAACCGCCTGGTTCGATGTCTCCGCCGTGGATCCCCGTGCGCTTTCGGTCTGTGAAAGACTGGTCCAGATCATTGCCGAAACCTTCGGCGCGCTGAGCGTGACTACTGAACGGTCTTGGCAAGCCGCCCGGTCGGAGGCGATTGATGGAGTCTTGGGTAGGCAAGCCTTGGATGACGCACTTCAAGCCTTACTAATTCAAGCCTACGAGCAGGGCCTCGAAGCGGTCCTTCTGGCGGACCTAGGAAGCCCTTGGCCAGCGTCACGACCATGGTGGGAGCCAGTAGTGGAGGTGCGAGGTCACGGTCAAGTGGTCGAATCGATCCGTATCGCTTGGGCCAAGTCACCTCCCCCTCAGCTACGAATGCGCCATCCCACTGACCCTATGGGCTCGCGTCCGGCTCGGCCCGACCGCCGAAAGCCAGTCGAGCGAATCCGCGGCTCAGTCTCGAAGTCGCCGGCTGCCCGCCGAGATCGGAGCCAGCTGTGGCGGGCGCGGAATAAGGGGTGACTTGAGGGCCACCCGGCCGAATACGGGGCCGTTTTTGACGGTTCAGTGAATAAGAGGCAACTCTCCGGCAGTGTCCGCATCCAGAAATCCACCCCAGATGGGGCGACGAGGCCTTTTAGATCAATTAGTTGCGTTAGGGGCGCTTTCAAGTCGTCAGTCACTTCGCCAGGGCCGTTACTGACAACGTAACCGGTTGCGCTCGACCATCGCCCCACATTCATGGTGTGGATGCGGTCATGTCGCTCCGAGTCAGGCATGTCTACAAGCGGTTCGGCGAACGCCCTGTAGTTCAGGATGTGTCGTTCGATGTGGCAAACGGCAAGCTGGTGGCGCTGCTTGGCCCGAGCGGAAGTGGCAAGAGCACGATCCTGCGCATCGTGGCGGGGCTGACGCCCTGCGACAGCGGGCTGGTCCAGGTCGATGGCGAGGACGTCACCGAACAGCCGCCTCAGCAACGCGACCTCGGTTTCGTGTTCCAGAACTACGCATTGTTCGAACACATGACGGTGGCGGACAACATCGAATTTGCCCTGCGCGTGCGCGGTGTCGAGCGAACAGCACGGGCATGCCGTCGCGATGAGTTGCTCGAACAGGTCGGGCTGGGCGGCAGCGCACGCAAATATCCGGGCCAACTGAGTGGCGGACAGCGCCAGCGCACCGCACTGGCGCGCGCCCTCGCCCATCGTCCGCGTCTGTTGTTGCTCGACGAGCCATTCGGCGCACTGGATGCACAGATTCGTCAGGACCTGCGACAGGGACTGCGAACTCTGCTCAAGGACCTGGGAGCCACTGCACTGTTCGTGACCCATGACCAGGAGGAAGCCTTTGCCGTCGCCGATCGCATCATGGTGCTGCATCGCGGCCGCCTGCTTGAAGAGGGGCCGCCAGAGGATCTTTATCATTCTCCTCGCACCGAGTTCGTAGCCCGCTTCGTTGGCCGGGCCAATGTCCTGCCCGGCGAAATTACGGCCGATGGCGTGCAGGTGCGACTGGGGGACAAGCCCAGCTCACGTGCCCTGCCCAAGCGTGTGAAGGTGCTCTACAGGCCGGAACGCTTGCATATCACTACTGTGGATGCACCTGCGCCGACGCGCGAGCATCGCTTGCTCAGTCGCGAGGCGGTGGTCAGGCACATCGAATATCTCGGTGCCAGCGAGCGCGTGGATCTGGGCATACGCACCGAGACCGACGAAACGATGGCAACGGAGATCCCACTCAGCGTGCTGCGTGGCGTGGACCAGCGAGCCGATCCGCGCGTGGCCGTCGGGCAGCGTGTAGCGGTTTACGGCCGGCATCCGCATGCCATCACCCGTCCAAGTCTGCGGCTTCTTGTGGTGACCGGGGATCGACCCGTCGAGCGCGAAGCGTTGTGGCAATTGTTGGACTACGCCGAGAGAGAGCACTGTGTCGTGACCGTGCTGGCCGAAGGGCTGGAGCATGGCGGCCTGGGAGAGCGGCTCGAAAAGTGGCAGCAGGCATTCGCCGGAGATCTCAAGCTGGTCGACATCGACGACCTCGGGCTGAGCCTTCTCGACGCAGCGTGTTCCCAGCTTGCCCAGGACCGCTACGACCTGATCGCCTTCGACGCAGCGCACGCGGACGAGCCCGGCTGGTTTGGTCTGCTTGGCATCTCGGGAGTGCGGCAGGTGCTGCTGACTGACCCATCGCCCGTGCCGCTTCGTGTCGACCCACAAGCGCGGTGGCATTTGCTCCTGCAACGATTTTCTACTCAGCGCCCGGACCTTGGCCTGTTCGACGAATTGGCCCGACAGAGCGGTGCGCGCGTGGATCTGGTCGATCCCAAGGGCATTGCCCTCGGTCAACAAGACGGCGGCAGCGAACGTGGCGGTCTCAAAGTCCAACTCATCGCTGTTGACCTCGGACCGAGAGCACGCCTGGGCCAGAGCCAACGTGCCTTTGTCCAGTGTCTGCGCGGCCATTGGGCACTGCTGCTCGTCCAACCGGACGAAGTCGACATCGAACTCGGTCCCCTTGCCTTCCCACCCAAGCTTCGGAATGCCGCGTCCGACACCTCCTCCGTCGACTCCTGAGAACAACGCCATGCACACACCGTTTCGCATTCTCCTGGCCGTCCTCGCGCTGGCACTTGGCACATCTGTACCGGCGGCGGAGCTGCTCAATGTGTCTTACGACCCGACCCGCGAGCTGTACAAGGAAGTCAACGACCGCTTCATCCAGTATTGGAAAGCCGAACACGGCGAATTGCCTCGGGTGCGCATGTCGCATGGTGGTTCCGGCAAGCAGGCGCGGGCGGTGATCGATGGCCTGAAGGCCGATGTCGTCACGCTGGCGCTGGCCTGGGACATTCAGGCCATCGCCGAGCGCGGTCTGATCGAGCCCGGCTGGCGATCCGAATTGCCCCACAACAGCGCGCCCTACACCTCGACCATCGTTTTTCTGGTCCGACGTGGCAACCCGAAGAACGTGCGTGATTGGAACGACCTCGGTACGCCGGGCATCGCGGTGGTGACGCCCAACCCCAAGACTTCGGGCGGTGCGCGCTGGAATTACCTGGCCGCCTGGGGAGCGATCATCCGGACCGGCGGCAGCGAAGCCGAGGCGGAAGCCTTTATGACCCGTCTGTTCCGCTCCGTTCCGGTCCTCGATACCGGCGCGCGCGGTTCGACGACCACGTTCGTGCAGCGCGGCATCGGCGATGTGCTGCTGGTTTGGGAGAACGAGGCGATGCTGATCCTCGAACAGTTCGGACGCGACCAGTTCGAGATCATCCGGCCACGCCTGAGCGTGCTGGCCGAGCCTACTGTCGCAGTCGTGGACAAGGTGGTCAGGCAACGCGGCAACGAGGAGCTGGCACGCAGCTATCTCGAGTTCCTCTACACGCCGGTGGGCCAGACGCTGGCCGCCAAACACCATTTCCGGCCACGTGATTTAACCGTGCTAAAGGCCAATGCCGACAAGTTTCCGTCGCTGGACCTGTTCACGGTGGACGACTTTTTCGGCGGTTGGGACGCCGTGCAGGCCGAGCATTTCGCCAATGGCGGCCGCTTCGACCGCATCTTCGCCGCACGCGAAAAATGAGCGATCAGAACGCCATGCTAATGCTGCAACGGCCGCGCAGGCGTCGGCCGTTGCATCCAGGCTTTCGCCTTACCTTGGGTATCACCTTGGCCTATCTCGGCCTGCTGGTGTTGATGCCGATCACTGCGGCCGTGCTCAAGGCGCTGGAACTTGACTGGGCGACATTCCGCGAACTTGCCACCAGCGAGCGCGCGCAGGCCGCCTATCGGGTCAGCTTCGGGTTGTCGTTGGCGGCAGCGACGATCAATCTGGTAATGGGCACGCTGACGGCTTGGGTGCTGGTGCGCTATCGCTTCCCCGGCCGTCGTCTGGTCGATGCGATGATCGACCTGCCCTTCGCACTGCCGACAGCGGTCGCCGGCATTGCGCTTGCCACGCTGTATGCACAGAACGGCTGGCTTGGCGCTTGGCTGGCGCCGCTGGGCATCAAGGTAGCCTTCACGCCACTCGGCATTTTGGTCGCGCTGGTCTTCATTGGCCTGCCGTTCGTGGTGCGTACGGTGCAACCGGCGCTGCAGGACCTCGACCGCTCGCTGGAGGAAGCCGCTGCCTCGCTCGGTGCCAGCCGTTTCCAGGCACTACGCTGGGTGGTGCTGCGCCATCTCGCTCCGGCTGCGCTGACCGGTTTCACGCTGGCCTTTTCACGTGCCATCGGGGAGTACGGATCGGTGATCTTCATCGCCGGAAACATTCCCTTTGTGTCCGAGATCGCGCCGCTACTCATCGTCGTGCATCTGGAACAGTACGACTATGCAGGTGCCACGGTCATCGCGGTTGCCATGCTGGCGCTGTCGTTCGCACTGCTGCTGGTCATCAATCTGTTGCAACGTCACACCCCCGGGTCACAGTCGAGGCGCTGAGATGGATGGTGAATTCGAACCCGCCCTTCAGGATCCTCCCTGGCTGCGACGCAGCCTGATCTGTCTGGTGCTGGGCTTTCTGCTGTTGTTCCTGGTGCTACCGCTGGCACTGGTGTTCCGTGAAGCGCTGGCGGGAGGCTGGTCCACCTTCGTGGCGGCGCTGTCCGAACCCGACGCGTTGGCGGCGATCCGCCTCACCCTGCTGGTCGCAGCCCTGGTGCTGCCGCTCAACATCGTCTTCGGATTGGCCGCGGGTTGGGCTTTGACCCGTTTCAGCTTTCGCGGCAGGAGCCTTCTGATCACCCTGATCGACCTGCCCTTTTCCGTCTCGCCGGTTGTGGCCGGGTTGCTGCTGGTACTGCTGTTCGGTGCCAACGGCTGGTTTGTCGACTATCTGGAAGCCAGTGACCTGCACATCATCTTCGCCGTGCCTGGGATCGTGCTGGCCACCTTGTTCGTCACCCTGCCCTTCGTTGCGCGCGAGTTGATCGCCTTCATGCAGGAGCAGTCCACCGATCCCGAACAGGCCGCCTACACGCTCGGTGCCGGCGGCTGGAAAACCTTTCTGTACGTGACCCTGCCCTCGATTCGCTGGAGCCTGTTGTACGGCGTGCTGCTGAGCAATGCCCGGGCGATGGGCGAGTTCGGCGCGGTGTCGGTGGTGTCCGGGCACATTCGCGGGGTGACCAATACCATGCCGCTGCACGTCGAAATTCTCTACAACGAATATGCATTCTCGGCAGCGTTCGCCGTTGCCTCGTTGCTGGCCACTCTGGGCCTGCTCACCCTGCTGGCCAAGGTCGTTGTCGAACGTCGCCTAAAGGAGTGCCGCCTGTGAACGAATCCGCCCGACGTCTGCCGACCCTGCATCGTTTGCTGCTGGGCAGCCATCTGGCCCTGACCCTCGCGCTGGTGGCAGTCGCCTTGCTGACCAGCGGCTGGGCCTTGCGTGCCGCCCTGCTCGACCAAGCCCAGGCACAGGTGGAAATCGGTGCGGTCGAAGCGCTGCGGCGAGTGGATGACAGCCGCCGTGCACTGGCCGTGATGCTGCGTCTGCTGGGAGAACGGCCAACGCTGGCGCGACTGTTACAGCAGAAACGATTTGCCGAAGCGGAGGTCTTTCTCGATACCTATATCCGCTCGGCGCGCCTGCACCACGTCATGGTCGAACAGGACGGCATGGTCTTGGTGGAGACGGGCTCCGCGCCGCCCCAGCCCGGCATTGAGGGGCTTCAGTTCGATTCCACCGATGCGGTCGCGTGGCGGGTGGTCGCCGGGCAGGTGGAGGATCTGCCCGGCGTCCGTCTGTGGCTGGCGCAACGATTGCCCTCGCGCACGCTGCTCGCGGACCGTGACAGCCGCCTCGCCGTCACACTGTGGTCGCCTGAGCGCTTGCTGTCCGCCAACTCCGATGCCGGCCAGGCGCTGGCTGCCCTGCGTCATGTCCTGGCGACGGGAGAGCGCGAATTGATCAGCAGTGCTCCCGAGTTTGCCGCCCTGCGGCTGGAGTCGTTGCGAACCCGTGAGGGCGATGTCAGCGCCGTACTGGCGGTCGGCTTGCCAAGGGCTGCGGTGAATCGTGAAATCGCTGCCTGGTTTGGTCTGTTGAGCTTGGGTGTCGGTGTACTCGCCGTGCTGGGTGTGGTGCTTTCCACTCGCTTGGCCGGCCGCATCAGTCAGCCCTTCGCCGAGCTTGCAGCACGCTCGTACCGGCTCGGCTTTGGCAACCTGGATGCAGAATTGCCCAACCGGCAGTATGCCCTGGCCGAAGCCGATGCCCTGCGGCGCAACCTGGAAAGCATGCGGGTGAATCTGCGCCACCTCACCGAGCGTGAACGCGCCCGTCGGCAGGAACTGGATGGCGTGCTCGACAGCGTTGATGAAGGCATCGTCGTCATCGACAGCGAACGCCGTATTCGCTACGCCAATCAGCGCTTCCAGGAACTGTTCGACGGTCAGACTGTGGTCGGCAAGTACTGTGGCGAACTGCTGCATCCGCACGCAAACGGTGAGGATTCCAATCACTGCGGCGAGGACTGTCCGCTGTTGCGCGCGAGGCAGCATGGCGTCGCCCAGATGGCAGAACTGCTCCTGAGCGATGGCCACAGTCACAACATGGTGATGCACAGCGCCTTCGCCACCCATGCGCGTCAGGTGGCGATCGTGCGCCAGGAAACCGCCGCCGAAGCCTCGCGCAGCATGCGCGATGCCATCCTCGCCAACCTTGCCCACGAATTCCAGACCCCACTCGCGGCACAGGTCGCGGCGGTGGAACTGCTGCGCGAGCACCTGCTCGAAAGCGCCGACAGCCACGCCCGGCGTCTGGTCGATGCGCAGTACCGAGGCGTGCTGCGACTCTCGCAACTGGTAGAGAACTTGCTCGACAGCGTGCGCCTGGACAGCGGCGAAATGCGCCTGCGGCGTGAGCGCATAGACCTGCCCGTCGTGGTGCGCGATGCGCTGGCGCTGATGCAACCGTTGCTGGATCAACGCGACCAGCAGATCGTGTCCCTTTTGCCCAGCACGGAGCGCGTGGTGATCGGTGATGCGCAGCGACTGGTGCAAGTGGTGGTGAACCTGCTCGCCAACGCCAACAAGTTCGCCCCGGACCAAAGCCGCGTCTGGCTGGAGATCGTCTGGGGCGATCAATATGTTTCGCTGTGGATCGAAGACGAGGGCCCCGGCCTGCCGCCGCTGGCCAACAAGGCCGACCTGTTCGCTCCTTTCCGCCGCATGCCGAACGAGGAGCCGGGCGCGCGCGGGACTGGTCTTGGGCTGGCCATAGTACGAGCGCTGGTGGAAAAGCATGGCGGTGAAGTGGTGCTCGCCTCGCCACGGCACGGCAACGGTGCGCGCTTTGGCATCGTACTGCCGCTGGCTGAAGAGGAAGCTGCATGAAAGTCCTCATCGTTGACGATGATGTCGAACTCGCCGGCCTGCTGCGGCTGGCTCTGCGCCAGGATGGCTACGAGGTCGATATTGCCTACGACGGTCAGATGGCGCTGCGACGCTTCGCCGAGGCGCCGGCTGACCTGATCGTGCTGGATGTCAACCTGCCCTCGCTCGACGGTTACGGCGTGCTGGCGGAACTGCGTCGGCGCAGCGATGTGCCTGTGCTGATGCTGACCGTTCGCGATGCCGAGGAAGATGAGGTGCGTGGCCTTGATCTGGGTGCCGACGACTACCTGCGCAAACCCTTCAGCCCGCGCGCCTTGCTGGCCCGGCTGCGTGCCCTGCTGCGTCGCGGAAGCGATGTTGAGCCCAGCGGGTCGCTGGTTTTCGGGCCGCTGAGCGTGGATACCGGGCGCAGCGAAGCACGCATCGGCGAGGGGCCTCGCTTCAAGTTGTCGCCGCTCGAATGGCGGCTTTTGCGACTCCTTGGCGGACAGTCACCGCGCCCGGTGGACACCGAGCGCATCCTTTCCCGCGTCTGGGCTGATCGTGACGCAGTTGATCGTGAGGCGCTGAAACAACTGGTGCATCGGCTCCGCGCCAAGTTCGAGAGCAGCGGTGGCGATGGCCGCTGGATCGAATACGTCGCACCCAACAGCTACGCCCTGCGTTCGGGTTCCTGAGTCGCAGCATCGCAGACAAAGCCCTGCTCATCCGGGCGGCGCGCGTAAAGAGCCATGGAGCGCGAGGAGAAACCTGCCCGGATGTCTCGCTGATCGAGCTTCCACCACGCAGCGTCTGCGCCGCCAGCCAGTCACTGCCGCACATCCTTGCAGGCGGCGCGGACGCGCTCGTCGCGGCTGCGCAGGTCGGCGATGGATTTCTTGCGGGTGGCTTTCCACCAGGTGTCGTAGTCCTTGCGGGCGGCGTTGCAGCGTTGGCGCTTGAGGTCGTCCTGGCTCGGCGGTCTTGTCGACTGGTGGCGCTTGCGATGTCTTGGTGGTGGCTCGGCCGGCAGGCGGCGATGGTCGGATCGGGTGGCGCAGCATTCCACCGGCAGCGCGCTTTTTTCCGTCGTGCCTTGCGGGCAGCGCTCGGCGGTATAGGTGATCGCGCCGTCCGCGGCTTCGCATTTGCGGATCGCGTTGTCGTCGGCTTCGGCGTTGGCGGTGCCGGTCAGGCACAGGGCTGTCAGTGCGGCGAGGGAAAGCAGGATGCGCGCTGGGTCGGTCATCATGGTCCCCTGCTCTCTCGCTACAGCGTGCGGGCGACGCGGAAGCCGACCCGGGCGTTGGTGGTGTCGGGGTTGGCGCGGATGCGGTAGGCGCTGCGCACTTCCTCCGGGGAACTGGCCCAGGAGGCACCGCGAATCACGCGTTGCTTGCAGCCGGGGTTGATCCAGGCGCTGCCGTCGGTGGGCGCGCGCTGGTAGCTGTCGTGCCAGCAATCGTCGACCCATTCGGAGACGTTGCCGACCAGGTCGTGCAGGCCGAAGGCATTGGCCTCGAACGTGGCCACCGGGGCCGGGCCCCAATGGCCGTCGCTGTAGGACTTGAAGGCGTTGGCCCAATGGCGCTGGCTGGGCGAGCGGTCGCCGTCGCCGGTCAGGTTGCCGAGCACGTGCGGCGGCTCGCCATCGCCCCAGGGGTAACGGGTCTGACTGCCGGCGCGCAGCAGGTATTCGAACTCGGTTTCGCTCAGCAGCCGGTAGCCCTGCCCGGTCTCGCTGGCCAGCCATTGCGCGTAGGCGTGGGCGTCGTGCCAGGCGATGTGGATGACCGGCAAGGCGTCGGAATCGGCGCGCTTGCCGGTGTAGTCGCTTTCCCAGGTGGCGGTGCCGCGCTCCACCATGCTGCCGCTGTTCTCATCGTAGACGGTGCTGCCGCGACGGCTGCGGCTGGTCGGCCGGTAGCCGCTGGCGCGGACGAAGGCGCGGAACTGCGCCAGGGTGACTTCGCTGCGCCCGGCGGCGAATCCACGCTCGAAGCGGACGCTGTGCAGCGGGCCTTCGTTGCCCTGGCGTCCGCTTTCGTCGCGCGGCGAGCCCATGCGGAAACCGCCGGCCGGGATCACCACCATGTCCGGGCCGGGTTCGCCCGAACTCAGGCGGTCGCTGAACACCTGGCCGGGTTGCCGGCCGCCGTACAGCCGCACGTTCTCGATGCGCGAGCGCAGCGGGTCGATACCTTCGGTCTGCGCGCCCAGCGCCTCCAGTTGTTCCAGCACGCGCTCGGCGGCGTCGGCGTCGCGCTGCAACAGAGCGGTGTCGGCCTGTTGCAGCAGGCGTGCGGCGTGTTCGTGGCGCAACTCGACGATGCGTGCGGCGGTGTTCTGCTGCGCCGGGGAGGCGGCCAGCACGCGACTGGCCTGGCGCAAGCGGCGGTCGGCGTCGTCCCAGTCGCGGGCCTGTGCGGCATTCAGCGCGGCGTCGAGGAAATGCCGCTCCAGTTCGGACAGTGCGGCCTCGACACGGGCATTGCCGGGGTCGATGCGCAACGCCTCGCGGTAGACGTTGAGCGCGTTGTTGCCGCGCGGGCTGATCTGCTGTCCCGCGCCGATCAGCCGCCGGCCCTCGGCCAGCAGATGATCGACTTCCCTGCCCGTCTGCGCCTTGCGCCGGATGTCGGCGACCACAGCGTCATCGGGAACCACGGCCTCGAGCACCTCGGCGAGATGGGCGGCATCGTCGAAACGGCCTTGCATCAGCGCCAATCCGGCGCGCTGACGCAGGCTGGCGATCAGCAGGTCGATGCCCTGGCGCGCTTCGGCGTTGCCCGGCTCGGTGTCGAGCACCGACAGATACAGCGCCAGCGCGCCCTCGTTGGCCTGCTCGATGCGCCCTTCGGCGGCGGCCAGGGCGGCGCGTTCCAGCGTCTGGGCGATGTGCCCGGCGTCGGCGCGGGTGCGCTCGGCGGTCCATTCGCGCGGCGGTGCCACTGCCTCGGCGACGCGCTCGCGCAACGCCGCGCTTTCCGCTTCCGTGGCCGGCGCGACATCCTCGGATTCGGCCTGCGCCGGACTTGGGACGATGCTCGTCGACGGCTCCGTCGCCGCCGTCGGGGGTGGCTCCGCATCACCGCAGGCGGTCAGCAATGCCAGCAGGACTGTAGAGCTGAAACCTATTTTTGACAATGGTTTACGCACATGATCTCCAGTGAATTGTCATGCGCGGCGAGCTACCCGCGCCCGACCTGGCCACCTGGCGACTGGCCCGCTCCCCCGCCGGGCACGGTAGGCTATCCGCTTGCCACGGCGCAAGCGCCGCGCCAGCCACGACAGGAAGCCCGCATGGATGCCGAATGGATCGACCAACCCGACGCACTGGACCGCTGGGCGGCCCGGCGACGCGGCGCGCCGCTGCTGATGGATACCGAGTTCGTCCGCGAGCGCACCTTCTATCCGCAACTGGGCCTCGCGCAGATCGCCAGCGACGGCGCGGTCGCCCTGGTCGACCCGCTGCCCGATGGCACCGCGCCGGCCCTCGCCGACCTGCTGCAACACAGCCCGCGCGTCACCATGCACAGCGCCAGCGAGGACCTGGAAGCCCTGCGCCACGCTTGCGGACACGTCCCGACGACGCTGTTCGACACCCAGATCGCCGCCACCCTGGCCGGCATCGGCGGCGGCCTGAGCTACCAGCGCCTGATCGAAGCGACACTCGACGTCAGCCTGGACAAGTCCGAAACCCGCACCGACTGGCTGCGCCGCCCGCTGTCCGCCGCCCAACTCCGCTACGCCGCCGATGACGTGCGCTATCTGGGCGAGGCCGAGGTGGTGCTGGTCGAGCGACTGCGAGCGCTGGGCCGATTGTCCTGGGCCGAAGAGGACAGCGCCCGCCTGCTGCAAACCGCCGGTGCCGACGACATCGATCCGTGGCCGCATCTGTCCTTCCGGCCGGCGCAGCGGATGAACCGTTCCGCCCAGGTCCGCCTGTGGCGACTGCTGCGCTGGCGCGAGGCGCAGGCGCGGCGCAGCGACCGTCCACGCGGCTGGGTGCTCGACAACGTCCTCGCCCAGCGCCTGGCGGAACGACCGCCGGCACGGCAGGCGGACTTCGAGCGCCTGCTGGACGCCACACCGAAGGCCCCGCGCTCGCAGCGCGACGTACTCTGGCAGCATTTGACCGGTCCGCTGACCGACACCGAACAGACAATGCCGCTGGCACGCGCCTTCGAGGGCGCGGACAAGGACCGCCTGAAGGCAGCACAACAGGCCGTGGCCGGCGTCGCCGCCAAACTGGACCTGCCCGACACCGCCCTCGCCTCGCGCCGACAACTCGAAGCCCTGCTCGCCGAAGGCCAGTGGCCGGATGCCCTCGGCGGCTGGCGCCGCCCGTTGCTGGAGCCTGCCCTGGCGGCGTTGCTGGATTGAGGTTTGGTTGTCTTTGCCCTTGACGAGGGGGCGCTTCACTCGCCCAACAACCGGCAGACCTCCTCCGCCCCCTCCAAGCACGCCCCACACTCGGCCCCTGCTTTACTCACCCCACCAACAGCGCCAAGATTCGCCACAGTCGCTACCGACGACCCGCATCGACCAGGCGGACTGATTCAACCCCCTTCGGAGGCTGTGCATGACCTGGATCCTGCTGGCGCTGGGCGCTGTCGTGCTGGTCTGGGCGCTGATCGCCTTCAACCGGCTGGTGCGGCTGCGCAACCAGATGCGCACCGCCTGGGCCGACATCGACGTGCAGCTCTCGCGCCGCCACGATCTGGTGCCGCAACTGGTCGGTGCGGTCGGTGGCCATGCCGACCACGAGCGCGCCGTGTTGCAGGCGGTAACGGAATTGCGCAGCCGTGCGCTGGACCTGCGCGGTCCGGCGCGGCTGGGCGCAGTGGAATCGGAACTGGAACGCGCGCTGGGCCGCCTGCTGGCCCTGCGCGAAGCCTATCCTGACCTCAAGGCCAGCGAGAACTTCGCCCAATTGCAGCGCGACCTGGTGGCGGTGGAAAACCAGCTCCAGTACGCGCGGCGCTTCTACAACGGCGCGGTGCGCGACTACAACGACACCATCGGTCGCCTGCCCGACCTGCTGATCGCGCGCATCGGCGGATTTTCCGCCGGCGAATTTTTCCAGTCCGACGGCGGCAGCCGCACTGCCGTGGAGGTACGTCTGCCATGAACCTCGCCCATGCCATTCGCCGCTTGCCCGCCTGGCTGGCCATCCTGCTCTGCGCACTCGCCGCACCGGCGCTGGCCGACGAGCGCATCCTCGACTACACCGTGCTCGTCGCCGTCCAGCCAGATGCCAGCGTGGAAGTGACCGAACACATCACCGTGCGCGTCGAGGGCGTCAACATCCGCCGTGGCATCTACCGCGAATTCCCCACCCGCTACGACGACCGCGCCGGCAATCGCGTCGTGGTCGGTCTGGAGGTGCTCGGCGTGGAGCGCGACGGCGAGCCGGAGCCGTGGTTCACCGAGAGCCTTTCCAACGGCCTGCGCATCAACACCGGCAACGACGATTACCTGCCCGTGCCGGCCGACATCCGCTACACCCTGCGCTATCGCACCACCCGCCAGATCGGCTTTTTCGCCGAGCACGACGAGTTGTACTGGAACGCCATCGGCACCGACTGGGATTTCCCCATCGAGGCCGCCCAGGTGCAGGTGCGCCTGCCGCAGGCCGTGCCGGTCGCGCAGATGAGCGCGGAAGGCTATACCGGCCCGCAAGGCGCGACAGGCCAGCAGTACAGCGCCAGCATCGCCGAGCCTGGCCTGGCGCACTGGCGCGCCACCGCGCCGCTGCCGCCGCGCCACGGCTTCACCATCGTGCTGACCTTTCCGAAGGGACTGTTGCCCGAGCCGACTCGCGGCCAGCGTCTGTTCTGGCTGCTGAAGGACAACCTCGGCCTGTTGCTGGCCCTGCTCGGCGTCCTCGTCCTGCTCGGCTACTGCATCGTGCGCTGGTGGCAGATCGGCCGCGATCCGCAGGGCGGTCCCATCGTCGTGCGTTACGATCCGCCCGAACAGCGCACTCCGGCGGAACTGCGCTTCCTCAAGCACCGCTGCGGCTACGACACGCGCTGCCTCACCGCCGACCTGCTGGCGCTCGCCGTCGATGGCCGCGTGCAACTGCAACACGGCAACCCGGAAGACCAGGACGAGGCCATCGACGCCGTGCCCGGCCTCCTCAAGTCCTTGGCCAAAAAGTTGCTGGAAGGCCGCAAACAGTGGTCGATCACGCGGCTCGACGCGGAACCCGACGCAGAACCCGCCGCGCCGTCCACCGCCACCGTGCTGCTGAAGCGGCTGCTGCCGAAATCACGCAAGAAGCTCGTCTTCGACGAGGCCAACCAGCGCATCCTGCAAAGTGCCAAGATGGCCCATTACAACGCCCTGGACAAACGCCTCAAGGGCAGCCATTACCGCCGCAACGGCGGCAGCTTCGGCATCGCCCTGCTGATCGCCATCGCCTTCGGCGTGCTGGCCTTCGCGCTGGCCGACGGGTCCGGTTTGCCGGCGATCCTCGGCCTCTGCGGCCTGATGGCCATCATCCTGATCGTTTTCGCCAGGCTGATTCCCGCCCCCACGGCGGAAGGCCGACGGCTGCTGGACGAGATCGAGGGCCTGCGTCGTTATCTCGGCGTGGCCGAGCGCGACGAACTGAAAAACCTGCCCGGCCCGAACGCCCCGCCGCCGCTCGATGCCGAGCGCTACCAGCGCCTCCTGCCCTACGCCATCGCGCTGGATGTCGAGGAAGCCTGGAGCAAGCAATTCACCCTCGCCATCGGTGCCGCGGCCGCGGCGGCGGCCACTGCCGGCATCGCCTGGTATCGCGGCGGTTCGTTCGACTCCATCGGCAGCCTTGCCAACGCCGTCGGCAGCGGCCTCAACAGCAGCATCGCCTCCGCTTCCAGCGCGCCGGGCAGTTCGTCCGGCAGTGGCGGCGGCGGATCGTCCGGCGGTGGTGGAGGTGGCGGAGGCGGCGGTGGACGCTGAGCAATCGGTCTGCCGCGTTGGCCGTGCCGAAGCCGTCGTTGAGGCGCGTTTCGGCGGATCGACAGGCGGCTGATGGGGGTTGCGTAGCGGGGATCACATCTGTCGAATCCCACGCTGCCACAGCAGCGCCCGGCTGCCGTTGCGGCAGTCGGGCGCGCCTGACCATGGCTCACTGTACTCAGTCGAGGTTGACGCGGACGCCGGTGGCTTCGCCGCACAGCTCGAAGCGCAGGCTGCCGTCGGGATTGAGCACGCGTGCGCTGACGGTGGCCTCGTACTGCGTGGCCCGGTTGTTGAGGAACGTCGTGGTGGCGATCTCCTGGATCGCGTCCAGGCTGCCATCGGACTGATAGGTGAAGAAGCGGAACTTGGTCTTGTACTCCCCCCGCCGGAGGTGGCGCCAGATTCCCTGTCCGGGACCACGATCAGTGGTCGGCGAGGTGTTGGTCTCGCCCAGTGTGCCGCCGGCGTGGAAGACACTGGCACCGTTGATGGTGAAGACCGGGCCGCCCTGGCAGGGGGTGACGTAGACGGTCGTGGTCCACAGACCGACGATGCGGTTGGCGGGGTCCGGCCGTGCCTCGATTGCACCGGAACCGGGGAAGGTCGCCATCGCATTGCCGCCAAGCAGGGCGAGGGAAAGCGCAAGAAGTGTGTGGTGCATAGTCATGTCGGAACTCCCTGAGTGTAGAAATGTGCGCAAACCGGAGCACCCTGGCACCGTGTCGGCGCATTCCTGCATACGGCAATCGGCACCCGCGATTACAGCCGGAGCCGGAGTCCACAACATTTCGCGTTGACGGGTGGGTCGTTCGACGCCGTCGGCAGCGGCATCAACAGCAGCAGGCGCACCGGGCAGTTCGTCCGCAGTGGCGATGGCGGACGCTGACGAAGCAGTCCGCCGCGACGTGCGTTATCCCAGCAACTGCGGATTGAGCTGCCACACCGAATAGTTGAGCGCGCCGGCAAAGCTCACCCACAAGAGGTACGGAATCAGCAACGCACCCGCCAGCGGCCGGATGCGCCAGAAAGCGATGAGGGTGGCAACGATCAGCGGCCACAGCACGATGATGTCAACGAACGCCGGCCCGCCCAGCCGCCAGCCGAAGAACAGCCAACTCCATAGTGCATTGACCGCCAGTTGCACCAGGAACAGCGTCAACGCCGTCCGCGCGGGGCGAAAGCCGCCAACCCGCCAGACCAGCCACGCGGCGATACCCATCAGCGCGTAAAGAACCGTCCAGACCGGGCCGAACACACTGGCCGGCGGTGCCCACTCCGGCCGCACCAGTTGGCCATAGAACGAACCCGCCTGCGCCGACGCCACCGCGCCGATGGCCGCCGCCACGAAGACGATGCCCAGCCACACCGCAAGGCCCATCAGTTGCTGCTTCTTGTCCATTGCCACGACTCACCTCCTGTGCCTGCACCGCTGCCCCCAGCGGACGCCGATGGACTGCAAGACCACTCATCCCATGCAGTGCAGCGGAACCGGCGTCGCAACCAACCTGCCCGGCCCACTCGCCCGGTGACTATATGCCTCGGTGGCCGCGCGACGCTGAAAGCAACGTGACCTGCGTCGGACAAGGCGGGGATGCGCCGGCACCGCGCACGAACGCTGACCTCGTGGCGAGGTTCGTCAGCCGCGCCACGCTCGCGTCTTTCGCGGAAAAGCCCCCTATCCCCCAACCCAAAAAGCAATCCCGCCGATCACGAACAACACCACCCAGGACAGATACCGACCACGGGTGATGAAAAGCGGCAGCAAACCCGACGCGAGAAAGGTCAGCCCGATGATTCTGAGCGCGCCCGGCATCGACCCATCACTCCGGCCGGCATGCACCAGCAACGCCGCAAAACCGAACCACGCCACCGTGGTGATATGCCAGGCAAAGCGCAAGGTCCGAATCGTGAAGTCCGCGCTGCCAAAGAGCTTTGGCAAATCCTCACGGCGGAACAAGCGAACGAGGATGTAACGCTCACCGAGCAGTGAATGCGCCACTCCCAAAGCGATGGCCAGCACGGCTGCCAGATGCAAAATCCCCATGGTCATCCAAACGCACCGTGTCGCAGCGGAACGCGCGCAAGACAGTCGCCACCATCCACCCGGCAAAGCAACAACGAAGAAAATGAATCACGAACCACCAGAAACCCCCAGGAATGCAAACGGGAAAGCAATGCAACTCACCGTTTTCGGGAAAACCGCCCCACAAAACCCCAGCACCGCTGCCGTGATGACGGCAACACGAAACAACTCCCCCAGCCCAACCGGCATTTCACCCACGAACAGACGGCCGATAACCCCGATCCAAAGACCAGCCCATGCTCCAAGCAAAACAGAAAAAAATCGATCGGCAGGCGTTGCCGGTTTGCGCCACCAGGTTTTGAACTGAGTCAACTTGTTGTCGATAAACGGCATGATTTCAGAGAAGTTTACTTGACCAACCTCAAGAAGTGTGACCGCACCCTCTTGCCATAAAAATGTGGTCACCGTGGAAGGTGATGACTCTGTCTCTCCTGAATCCGTGTTCCGCCAGCCGAGAATATTAGATAACGCATTGATTATATGGGATAATGCTGCATCTCCCCCGTTCACCCAAGCCATGCCCGCCTTCCAAGTCCGCCAGAGCCAGAAGCTCGAC
>Ga0265293_10000874_pt1 | contig 69731 bp, 55 predicted proteins | sample Munlanlewell138R_FD_192505 | JGI IMG/M metagenome (GOLD analysis project Ga0265293, IMG submission 192505) | Leachate microbial communities from a municipal landfill in Southern Ontario, Canada - Leachate well 138R | ecosystem: Engineered > Solid waste > Landfill > Unclassified | place: Canada... | reverse complement strand
TGTAAAAACTAATCCTTTTTATAAAGAAAGAGTGGAGTTGAAAAAGAAAAATCAACTTGCGTTAAAATAGATTTTAAAATGACATAACGATTATGCTTTCATATAGATTTCTATTTGACATAATAGGTATATCGCATTGCGTCATAATAAATCTATACGAAAAGGAATCGTTGCGTCAAATAGGAATCTATACAAAAATATTCTTTTTATGCTTTGTTTTTTCCCCCGCTTTTCCCATTTCTTTCTTTTTCTTGTGCTTTTTTTTCACCGATCGGATAATATTGCGTTACACTTTTACTGTGTGAATCCATACTTTCTATAAACAGGAGTTAAGAAAAAAAGCGAGAACAAAAAAACGCTTATATGTTGTAATGTTCTATACCTTGTTCATGGTTTCATCATTTATCTCCCGGATTTACAGGCATATATACATATCTTCTTTTTAGAAAGAGAGATCATTTGAATATTACTGTAATGGAAGAGTAAATCAAATACCTGAACAATAATCTGTAACTTTGGTTCCGGGCGGAAAAGAAATATCAAAAGTTGTATCACTTATTCCTTGATTTATTTGAATACTAGAATATTGTATTGTTGTACTGGGTGTATGCGCGAAACAGGGCCAAGATATATTGATTTCTTGAGGGAACCAGATATTTTTATCAAATTTTTCCAGTTTGATTTCAAAAACAATTGAGTCCTTTCCGCTATTTTTTACTATGATTTTTTTGGGGAGAAAGCCTTTTTCTGGAGCAATCCATATCTTATAACCAACCCTTGGTCTCATCAATATTCTTTCCAAATCTTCTTCTGATACTAACAGTACAAAACAAGAATCATTATCTACCTTTTCTTGTTGGGGAAGAATTTTCGTTTTAGGGTTTGTTAAAATTTCCTTCAATGTTACTCCGGGCCAGATATGATAGAAAAAAGAAGAAGGTGGTATCCTTGAAGGAATACCACGATGAGTATATGTCAAAAGTTCATTTTTACTTAATATTTCTCCTTGAAGAGAAGGTTCTTTTTTTTCTGCAGAATAAATTGCAGTAAGTATTTTGCCTTCTTCTGCTGAATAATTAAGAGCACCTTGTACAATTCTTCTTTCTCCGGTTGTTTCTTCTGTGAGGATTTCTCTTTTTAAATATTCTTTTGTTTCATTAGGAATGTTCTTGAATTTCCAGTCGTGGTGGAATGTGAGCCTTTCTTCTTTTGTTGTAAAGTTACATTGAGCGCTTTGAATCAAAGAAAGGTGATGTAGGTATCCTTGTAAGATATGTTCCCTATTTGATTTATAATCTTCGGAAAAAAGCATAGAGTTGAAAAACACTATTCCTATTATGATAACAATGGGAAGAGATGCGCTTGCTTTCATTTTTCCTCTCCAGATCATAAATCTTTAATTTTGACACGTATATCAAGTTTCACCGGAGACGCTACTGTATGGAGTATGTGGATTGCATCTGTGGGTGTAGGCAGGCGGTAGAAAAAAATAATAATAGGATGAAAATTCTTTTTGCCTTTTCATCATATAAATATGATACCTTCCTTTGTAGAATTATGCCAAGAGGTATAGGAGTTGAGTATATCGGTAGAGACGAAACTTCTTCTTTTTTCTATAATTTCGGATCCTTACACTCTTTTTCTTTTGAGAGAGAAATTATAAGATCCCCATTATTGTTGGTATTGTTCAAGAAACTCTATAACTCTTGGATTCATAATCAGATGTTTTTTCTTGAGTGGTTTCGCAAGAACGATTCCTTCAAGAGATCTGCATCTGCTTAATGCCACGTATAACTGGCCGTGCGCGAATGTACCGCTTCCTATATCAATGACGACTCTATCAAAGGTTTTTCCCTGACCTTTATGGATTGTTACTGCCCATGCAAGCCGCAGGGGAAACTGTGTGAATGTGGCAATGGTTTCGGTTTCAATTTGATGGGTTGCTGGATTGAAGAAAAAATGAAAAATTTCCCATGAATGCCGAATAATTTCTTCAAGGGTTCCATCTTCAAATCGTATTAAGAGCGAGGTTTGAGAAGGATCATCGGACTCATTTATTCCATATAAAGTGCCGAGGGTTCCATTTACCCATCTTCCTTCCGGATCATTGGTTAGCATCATAATCTGCGCTCCGATTTTAAGACGGAGTCTTTCTTCGGTTGGGTAGCGTTGCTGTTTGCAATCTCCTTGAATATCTGCATGAAAAGAAAAGCTTTTTCCTTTCAGAGACGCAAGATGTTTTTCATTAATACGAAGCGCCATGGCATTGGTGGTGGTGAGAGAAATTTCATATCCTTCTGTATGAACGCCGAAATCTGCACCTGTTCTGGAATTTAAGAGATCAAGATCTTTCTTTGTAATGGTATTGTTTCGGATTCGGTTTAGTATTTCTATAAAGAGAGGATCTTTCTGTCTGTATATAGTAAGAAGTTCTATAAAAGCAAAGTTACCTGTGGCAAATGCAGATGATTCAAAGAAAAAGGAATTGTTAACGATGTCAGGGAAAAGGACTGCTTCACTTTTTGAAGTTACCGGCGGTAATTGATAGAGGTCTCCGACAAAAATCATCTGAACACCTCCAAAGAGAAGGCCAGGGTAAGGACCATTGATAGAAAGAGAGCGTTCTATACAATCAAGAAGGTCGGCACGTACCATAGAGATTTCGTCTATGATGATAGTATCCAATTCTTTATAGATAGCTTTTTTCCGACGTTTTGCAATTGTTTCCGCTTTATGAAGGGTGATATCGGGTTTGAATCCAAAGAAGGAATGGATGGTTTCTCCCTGTACATTAAGTGCGGAAACCCCTGTGGGCGCAAGAACAACAATCCTTTTTCCTGTATGTTTCCTGAATAGGGTAATAAGAGTAGACTTTCCAGTACCGGCTTTTCCCGTAATAAAAATATTTTTCCGGGAATCTTCAAATAATGAAAGTGCGTTTTTGAACTCTTGGTTATATTCTATGGCAGGAGAATGCATATATAATATTGTCCTGTTGAAAAGGGAGTGGTAAGAGAGCTTCTTTTTCTTTGATTGTAATCTCTTTTTTTATTGCGTCAAAATTAACAGGGGAAATAATGATGGGTTTGTACCATAATACCCTAATGGTTTCTTGAGAGAAAGAATCCGATAGAAAGAAAGGTTTGGTTAAAGAGAACTTTCTATACTGTTTTCATAACCCTGAACAGCTCCTCCTCCCAGAACCTTGTAAAGCATAACAAGATTGGCATATTTTGCCTGTTGAAGGGAGAGAAGTCCTATTTGTGCCGCATAGAGAGAGCGTTGTGCATCAAGAACAATAAGATAATTGCCAATTCCATGGTTGTACCTTAGTTCCGCAAGACGAAAGACTTCTGAAGTAGATTCTACCAGAGCGGTTTGCGCACGCAACTGTTCTTCTATAGATTGTTGCATAACCAGCGTATCGGAGACTTCCTTGAATGCTTTTTGAATGGCTTGTTCATAGAGAGCAAGGGTACTTTCCCTCTCTGCTTGTGCTACCTTAAGCGCTGATTTTCTCCTTCCAGAGTCAAAAATAGGAAGAGAAATTTTGGGAGCAAATGCCCAGATATCTGAGCCTGCTGTAAAGAGAGAGCCTAGGTCATTGCTGGCAGTTCCGAGGTTTCCTGTAAGAGTAATGCGAGGAAAGAAGGCGGCGCGCGCTACCTCTATATTTGCATTCGCTGCTTTAAGAAGATGTTCTGCCATAAGAATATCGGGTCTTCGCAAGAGTATTTCAGAAGGAATTCCCGGTGCAATGGTTTCTCGGATGATAATAGGAGAAAGAGATTCCGGCAAAAGGGATGGGGGAATCGTGGTTCCTGCAAGGAGTTGTAAGGTACTGATATCAGTGGCTATCATTCCCCGGTATCGGGCAATATCAATGTTTGCGGCCTCTATCCTTGTTTGTGCCTGTTTCACATCAAGCTCTGAGGAGATTCCATTTTGAAATCGTTTTAGAATAAGTTGGTATGATTGGTTTTGGTTGGTTCGTGTTTTTTCTGCAAGTGCGAGCCGTTGTTGGTCTCCGGAGAGAAGAAGGTATACATTGGCAATTTCTGAAGCGAGTGCGATTTGTGCGCTCTGTCGGGCTTGTTCTGTGGCAAAAAAGTGTTCCAGGGCAGATTCCTTTAGATGCGAAATTCTATTAAAAAAATCAAGTTCCCAGGCGCTTACTCCCACTGAAACAGAGTATTGGTCAAGGGTAACAGCTCGTCCTTGGCCTGAAAGGCTTGCGGGAAGATGTTGATACGAAGCGTCTCCGGAAGCGCCTACAGTAGGAAGTCGTTCTGCTCGTTGTATTTGATAGAGTGCGCGGGTTTTTTCTATGGTAGATGCGGTGGTGCGTAAATCCCGATTGTTTTTAAGCGCAAGGCTTATGATTTCCCTAAGATTTTCATCAAGATAAAATTCACGCCATGTAATATGGGGAGCAGTATCTTCGTTTTCAGAGAGAGAATATTCTTTCCATTGCGAAGGAAGCGATAAGTCTGGGGATTTGTGCGGTATCTGAGCGGTTCTGCATCCCGCAAGAAGAATGGTAGAGAGAATAATAGCCAGAGTTATATTTCTCATGATTTGTTTCCTTTGGAAAGAGTGTCTGAAGATTGTGGGTCAGGTTTTTGTCGTACTTTTCCATTAAAGAGTCTTGTAATCAGTACAAAGAAAAGCGGAATATAAAAGACCGCAATAAGTGTCGCGGAAAGCATTCCTCCGATAACTCCGGTACCGATGGCATTTTGTGCCGCGGCGCCCGCGCCGGTGTTGATCGCAAGAGGGAATACTCCAAAGATAAAGGCAAGAGAGGTCATAACAATAGGCCGTAGTCTAAGGCGCGCGGCTTCCAGGGTTGCGGTTATTAGATCTATGCCATGTTCTATCCGTTCTTTTGCAAATTGCACAATTAAAATGGCATTTTTTGCGGTAAGTCCGATAGTGGTAAGAAGTCCGATTTGAAAATAGACGTCATTTTCCAGACCCCGCAATTTGGTGGTAACAACCGCACCGAAAATACCCAGGGGAAGGATGAAAAGAATCGCAAAAGGAATAGTCCAACTTTCATATAATGCCGCAAGACAGAGAAAGATGACCAGCACTGAAATAGCATAGAGCGCCGGTGCCTGCTTGTTTGCCATCCGTTCCTGAATAGAGAGACCGGTCCATTCAAAGCCAATACCTGAAGGAAGTTTTGCAACAATATCTTCCATGGCTTTCATGGCTTCTCCCGTGCTCTTTCCCGGCGCCGCCTGTCCCTGAATATTGATAGAGGGAAAGGTATTGTAGCGCTGGAGAAGAGGGGATCCATAGGTCCATTCTCCTGAAGAAAAGGCAGAGAAGGGAACCATTGCTCCTGTTTGGTTTCTGACGTACCATTTTTTCAAATGTTCCGGAGACATACGAAAATCGGCATCTGCCTTTAGGTATACCCGCTTTACTCTGCCATTGTTGATAAAATCATTGATATAACTTCCGCCCCATGCAGTGGTAAGTGTATCGTTGATCTCTGATATTGGAACCCCTAACATTCCTGCGCGTTCCCAATCAATGTTGATATTATATTCCGACAAATCCTCCAGTCCGTTTGGTCTGACTCCTGCCAGAGAAGGATGTTGCGCTGCCATTCCAAGTAAGATATTGCGTGCTTCTATTAATTTGTCATGTCCAAGACCGCCGCGGTCTTGCAGTTGAAAATCAAATCCAGAGGAAGAACCAAGTTCTACAATTGCCGGAGGCGCAAAGGTAAAGATCATCGCATCACGTCTTTGCATAAGTTCCATCATAGCTCTTTGGGAAATAGCATCTACTTTAAGGTTAGGACGGTTTCTTAGATCCCAATCTTTCAGTTTAATGAAGGCCATTCCGCTGTTTTGCCCTCTTCCCGCCATACTGAATCCAGCCACGGTCATCACTGATTCTACGGCATCAGGATGGGTGGTAAGGAAATATTGACGCACCTCGTCAATAGTAACAAGAGTTCGGTCAAGGGGCGCTCCCGGCGGAAGGGATATTTGTGTCATCAATATACCCTGATCTTCATCCGGAAGGTAAGAGGTAGGAAGACGGAGGAAAAGGTATGCTGTGGTAGCAACAATGATAAGATATGCAAGAATAAAGAAGAACTTTTTTGCAAGGATGTATCCTACGGTTTTCTGGTACCATTCCCGAAGTTTTCCAAAGACTCTATTGAACCAGAGAAAAAAGGGTCTGGTAAGGAAGAAGCCGGTCGCGGCAGATTCTTCTCCTTTTTGTACTGGTTTTAACATTGTAGAACAGAGCGCGGGAGTAAGAAGAAGAGCTACTACCACAGAAAGAAGCATAGCTGAAATAATGGTTACAGAGAATTGGCGATAGATGACGCCGGTTGATCCTCCAAAAAAGGCCATGGGACCAAAGACCGCCGCCAGCACCAGACCTATTCCGATTAACGCACCAGTGATCTGATCCATTGATTTCTTGGTAGCTTCTTTGGGAGAAAGTCCTTCTTCACGCATAACCCGTTCCACATTTTCAACGACCACAATGGCATCGTCTACCAGAAGCCCTATCGCCAGCACCATTGCAAACATTGTAAGCATATTGATAGACATCCCTGTATATTGCAGAACTGCAAAGGTACCAAGAAGGACTACAGGCACCGCGATAGTAGGGATTAAGGTTGCGCGAAAGTTTCCAAGAAAAAGAAAGATAACGAGAAATACTAAAACAATAGCGGCAAAAAGTGTTTTAACCACTTCTTTAATTGCCACCGAGACAAAAGGAGTGGTCTCATACGGGTAAATAACCTTCATTCCAGAGGGGAAATAGAGCTCTAATTCCGCCATTTTGGCTTTTACAGCTCTTGAAGTATCCAGTGCATTGGCGCCAGAAGCAAGGCGGATAATCATCGCACCCATAGGTTTTCCATTGTAGAATGCTTCTGCTTCATAGGACTCTGCGTCAATTTCAATTCTTGCAATATCCTTAAGATGGATCAGAGAACCGTCTGTATTGATACGAAGGGGAATATTTCCAAATTCTTCCGGTGTTTGAAGCATATCTTGAACATTAACGGTTACATTTAACTGCTGATCTTTTACAGCGGGAAGGCTTCCAATCTGTCCTGCCGAAACCTGAACATTATAGCTCTTCAAAGCGAGTTTGATATCGCTAGGGGTTAGGTTGTAGGCAACCATTTTATCCGGGTTAAGCCATATTCTCATTGCATACTGACCGCCGAACGACATAATTTCTCCCACACCTTCTACACGGCTGAGAATATTTTCTATATTGGAGGAGAGATAATCCATAAGATCTGTACCGTCCATACTTCCATCTTCAGAGATAATGCCTACAATCATAAAGATATTTCTCGTTGCCTTATAGGCGCTGAGCCCCAATTGCTGTACTGGCTGAGGAAGAAGGGGTTTTGCAAGTTCTAACTGGTTCTGAACTTTTGCCCATGAAATATCAGGATCAGTGCCTGGTTCAAAATTTAAGGTAAGAGAACCATATCCGCCGGAATCACTGGATGAAGAGAAATAGAGGAGGTTGTCAAGCCCGGTCATTTTCTGTTCAAGGATCTGGGTAACTGTATTTTCAATAGTTTTTGCAGAAGCTCCGGGATAGGGCGCATTGATGGAAATAGCGGGCGGCGCAATAGAAGGATATTGGGAAACCGGCAGGGTTGTTACCGCAAGAAGTCCTGCCAACATAATGGAAATAGCGATAACCCATGCAAAGATAGGACGGTCAATGAAGTACCGAATCATAACATTCTCCTTTTACCGTGCAGTTGGCATTGAAACAGACGGTGTGGCGGTAAAGGGTACGGCTTTGACCGGAGAACCGGGTTGTGCGCGTTGAACACCTTCCATAATAATTGCGTCGCCAGCTTTTATTCCCGCACTTACCAGCCATTTGTTGCCTATTGCTTTTTCTATGGTTACCACCTTTGGTTCTACCAGTGAAGATTGGTTGACTGTAAGAACAGAGGGGGTACCCTTTGGATCGCGTTGAACAGCTTGCTGAGGAATAAGAAATGCCTTTTCAAAGGTGCCTTCTTCAAGCACAGCCCTAACAAACATACCGGGCAAAAGTTGATGTTTTGGATTGGGAAAGAGTATGCGAAGCACCACAGAGCCAGTATCTGGATTTACAGAGATATCTGAAAACTGCACAGTTCCTTTGGAAGCGTAAGTGGTGCCGTCTTCAAGAAGTAGTTTTACCCGGGTGCGTTGAGAGTTTTTCATTTTACCTGAAGCAAGATTGTTTTGCAGTTGAAGCAACTCTGCATTTGATTGCAATACATCTACATAAATGGGATCAATCTGTTGAATCGTAGTAAAAGGAATTCCCTGATGGGCAGTAGCAAGCGCTCCTGTGGTAATATTTGATTTTCCGGTGCGTCCTGAAATCGGAGCGGTAACTTTGGTATGTTCAAGGTTGATACGTGCAGATTCTACGACCGTTTTCCAATATTTAATATCTGCTTCCACCTGTTTCATTGCGGCAAAGGTTTCGTCATATTCCTGTTGACCTACGGCTTTTTCCGCAAGAAGGGCTTGATACCGTTCTGTCCGCAGTTTAATAGGAGGAAGGCTTGCTTCGGACCGTTCAAGTGCGGCGATGGCATTGTCATACGCCGCTTTATAAGAAGAGGATTCTATTTGGTAGAGAAGATCTCCCTCTTTTACCTTTCCTCCCTCGGTAAAGAGAGTTTTTTGTACAATACCGTTGACCTGTGGCCGTACTTCCGCAATAAGAAAGGCAGAGGTTCTTCCCGGTAGTTCCGTGGTAACTGTTACTCTTTGTGGCTGTGCGGTAATAACCGCAACTTCTGCGGGTCCCATCTGCGGCATTCCCTGGCCTTTCTTTCCGCATCCGGTCATTGTCAGTCCTGCAAGAGTCGCACAGGAGAGAAGAAATATCTTTGAATACAACTTGGTATGCATGCAATCCTCCATGGTCTGGGACTATTTTTGGATCTTGTCTAGAGTGTTTTTTTAAATTCGTCAAGTACATTATTTGTTTTTTGAAGAACCTGAGAGAGAAACTCTTGCTCTTTTTCTGTAAGATATTGTTCAAGAAGTTTGCTGCTTTGCTGATAGCGGGAGTGAAACTTTTTAATAAGTTCAACTCCTTTTGGAGTAAGAAATATCTGATAACTTCGTCGGTCGGCTTTATTGCGAAGCCGCTTGATTAATTCTCGTTTTTCAAGGGAATTAAGAAGACGGGCAATATTTGATACGTCCTTACTGACTTTTTGGGAAAGTTTTTGCTGGTTAATACCCTTTTTTTTCTGAAGTATACAGAGAAGATAATATTGTTCAGGAGGAACATTGCATTGCGCAGCACGAAGTGCAAGAGACCCGATTTTTTTGATTTCGTTCGCGGTCTGACAGATTTTATGCAGTAGCGTATGTTGAATGGATTCCTGAGATTTCATTTTTTTTGTAGTATTTGTAGTGCAAGTTTTCATTGGTTTTTATCTTTGTAAAGAAAAAGATTATAGAGAAAAACTATATCCTCCCTGCTTTCAGATGTCAAGCATATACTCTTACTAACACTGGTTGTACTATAAGAATAAAAATAACAGTTGTTACCGCAATAGTTGCTATATCAAATATTATGGAAGTTATTGTATCGCTGATTTTTTTTCCTGTCAAGCAAAAGTAATATAGGACCTGTTTGTGGAGTGCGCTAGCGTTGTTATTTCAGAATAAAACAGATTAGAAGAGTTTGTTGTTTGGTATTTATTTCCTTGTTATCTTGCAGTTATATGCATTTTATTGCCCTAAATTTTTGAAGCAGCGCTCTTTTTATCTATTTTTTTTATATATCTATTGGTAAAGATTTTTAGTTTTGTTTCTTTTATGACAATAGGAGTAGAATCTTTATAGGGATTTTTCTGCGGATGGCATGATTTTTTTCTTTTGAACCCTTAAAAGAAAGAGCCCACGAGAGGATTCGAACCCCCGACCCGCGCATTACGAATGCGCTGCTCTACCCCTGAGCTACATGGGCAATATAACAAAAAATTCTAGGTAAAAAAAGCTCTTCTACCGCTACAGTAGTATACCCTTTGCATCTTTCTTTTTCAACCTTTGAAATTGTTTTGAAGTTGTCTTTCTTTTATAGAAGGAAGGAGAGGGTGAATATAGAACAAAAGAGATTTTTTGAGGCAAGGAAGCCTGTTATACGCATGGGTGCGAGATAGTAAAGACTTATTTTTTTTACATCTACAACAAGGAATGGTTTTACAGTGTATTGAACAAAAAAAGTTCTGCGGAAATTGATGTTGCTGGAGAAGATTTGCCAGAAGAATAAAGAAAGGCTTTAATATCATTACTATCGCTGAAAAAAAGATCAATGACCCAACATTTTTTACACCTATTATATCTCATAAAGTATTGATTTCTCTTTAAATAAAGGGGGGAGACCTCAAGGAGGTATTAGATATGAGTTACTTTTATGATTTGGATAAGGTGTGGGAAAAATATCGGCGATGGTTGGATTTATTGAAAGAACGTGGTGGCAAGCCTGATATGTATGCCAAAAAACTCTCTTCAAATCTTGAAGAAGGAATAAAGGGAATAAAAGAAAAGATTGATAGTGAGGCTTTTGCCAAGCGCGCATTTAGTAATCTTGAACAAATTAAGAAAAATCGTCCTAAAGGACCGCGACGGTTGACAGATAAGATAGATATTGCATCTTTACAGGATAAATTGTATGGAGCGTGGCTCGGAAGATGCGCAGGCTGTATTCTCGGAATACCTGTTGAAGGGATGCGTAAAGAGGCAATAAAGGTTTTTTGTGAAAATTCAGGAGTTAAATATCCGATTTCAGATTATTGGGTAACTGATCCTAAATATTTTTCTGCTACATATATGCAGTATGACAAGACACCAAGAAAAAATTTTCTGAAGAAAAATCTCAAATATGTAGGAGCTGACGATGATCTTGCATATACCATATTGGGTCTTTTGATACTGGAAAAATATGGGGAGAATTTTACAACCGAAGATGTGGGAAAGATGTGGTTGGAATATCTTCCTTTTGCCTGTACTGCCGAAAAGATCACATTGGAGAATCTGAAAAAGGGAATTCCTGCAATGTCTGCGGGAAGTATTGATAACCCATATCAAGATTGGATAGGTGCTGATATTAGAAGCGATCCATGGGGATATGCGGCCGCGGGCTGGCCTGAAAAAGCAGCGGAATTCGCATACCGTGATGCTTTTTTAAGTCATAGAGGCACAGGTATCCATGGAGAAATGTTTTTTAGCGCTCTTATCTCAGCGGCATTTGTTGTAAAAGAAGTAATGGAAGCAATTGAAATCGGGCTGACTGAGATCCCGCGCGATTGCGCTCTCTCAAAAACTGTGAAACAAACCTTACAATGGTGTGAACAAGATAAAGATTGGGAGAGAACCGTTGATAGAATTCTTTCCCACTTTCAAGGTATGCATCCTGTTCATACCCTGAATAATGCGGCCTTAACCATTGCAGGATTAGTATACGGAGAGAATAATTTTGAGCGAACAATCACCTTAACTGTTATGAGCGGTTTTGATACCGACTGTACCGCCGCAACCGCGGGCTCTATATCAGGAGCAATTCTTGGTATAAAGAAAATACCTGCCAAATGGAAAAATCCTCTTGGTAATAAAGTGGAAACTTACTTAAATGGCAAGCAACTTTTCTATTCTGATAAGTTGGTAAAACGATTTATGAAAATAGCTCTTCAGTTCATAAAAGAGGATTAAACTATAGGAAGCGCAACCATTGCAGAGATGAAAATATTAACGATCGGTAGTCTTAATATGGATACTCTGTTTATAACAGAACGGTTGCCTAAAATCGGTGAAACCGTGTTAAGCAGATCGTACAGTATGAATCCTGGCGGCAAAGGCGCGAACCAGGCAGTTGCAGTATCCAAATTAGGCGCAGAATCATTGCTTGCAGGGCGGGTAGGCGATGATGCCTTGGGAAAAAGATTGTTACAAAAATTAAAGAAAGAAAAAGTAAATGTACATCATGTCCTCAAGGACGAAGAATATCCCACAGGTACTGCCTTTATCACAGTTGATGAAAAAGGAAACAATACAATAGTTGTATCTGCTGGAGCAAATATGAAATGCTCTATTGAAGATATAAATAACATTGAATATTTGTTTCAGAAAGTAGATATGGTATTGCTTCAATTTGAAATTCCTCTTAAAACAATCCTTCATATATTGTTGTTAGCTGAGAAATATCAGGTACCAGTTATTTTAGATCCCGCGCCCGCACATAAGTTTCCGCTTAATATGCTAAACAGGGTATATATCTTATCTCCCAATGAGACTGAAACCCAATCTCTTATAGGTATTAAGGTTTCTTCTTTGGAAACTGCGCGGAAAGCCGCAAAAATATTTATAGAGAAAGGCGTAAAAAACTTAGTAATGAAACTCGGGCAACATGGTGCATTGATAAGTTCACAGGGAATACCGCATTGTGAACATATCAAAGGTATCAAAGTCAAGGCAATAGATTCTACAGCCGCGGGAGATGTGTTTATTGGAGCAATGGCAGTAGCTTATTTGCGGACAGGAAATCTTTCTCAGGCAGTAAAATATGCCAATTATGCGGGTGCGTTTACAGTTACCAAAATCGGTGCTCAGCCTTCTATTCCCTCAAAAAAAGAGCTTGAAGCATTTATTCAACACCACAGTTAAAAATCTCTTTTTCTATAGAACACGCTTATTTCTGTAAATTAGGAAAGAAAATTATTTGATAAAAACCTTCATTTCCCTTCTATTTAGATAAAGAAGAGTATTTCCCTGAAGAAATAGTACTGGCAGATATTTGTAAACATTTTTGTTTTTTTTAATTTGATTTGACACAATAAAAGATCCATTTTATCATTCAACTATGTCCTTTAATCTTTCTTTAAATGAATGTCTTACACCTGTTAAATTTCATATTTTCTCTTTTTCACTTCGGCCCCAAAATAATCTTTTTCTTCCAAGATTTCAAGGAACAACCTTGCGTGGTGGGTTTGGGTATGCGTTTCGAAGAATAGTCTGTGTATTAAAGAACCACCGAACTTGTAAAGGATGTTTTCTTGCGACAAGTTGTCCTTACTTTCGAATTTTTGAAAGCTCTTTAAAGGGGCAAGGTAATTATTTTGATATCAAAGAAATTCCCCGACCCTTTTCTTTTATCCTTCCTTTTTCAAATAAAGCAATAGAATATACTCAGCAAGACCTATTTACTATTCGTTTGCTTTTGTTTGGTAAAGCAGTTCAGGAGTTTCCATACTTTTTTCTTTCATTTCAGCAGTTATCTGAAACTGGAATTGGAAAAACACGTGCAAAATTTACGGTTGAACAGGTCATTGAAGAATATCCACAGCAAGCGATTCTATTTTCAAAGGGGAAGGAAGAACTTCTTTCTTGTTCTCCTGCCCAACCATTTGTTTCTTCCCATTCCCATAACGCAGATATAAAGAAGCTACGATTAGAATTTCTTTCTCCAATCCGATTAAAATTTCAAAATAAAATCATATCGTTTCCTGAATTTCATCATATAGTACGCTCGATTGCTCATCGAACTTCTATGCTTGCTTATTATTGGGGAGAACAATCTCTTGATATTGACTGGAAATTTTATATTCAAGCTGCAGAAAAAATAAAGATATGTTCACGAGATTTAGAATGGGTAGATTTAAAACGATACTCATCTCGACAAAAACAAAGTATGTTTTTTGGAGGATTTGTCGGAACAATTCTTTATGAAGGCGATCTTGCTCCATTTTTTCCTCTTATTGAGATAGGAAGTTATCTCCATATTGGAAAAAACACAACGTTTGGACTAGGAAAATATTCTATCAAGGAGACAGAATGATCAGTAAAAATGTTTGTATAATGGCTCTCGCCGGATTATTACACGATATTGGAAAATTTGCCGACAGGGGAGATTTTTTTGTTTCGCCTGAATTTAAAAGAAGACATCAAGGTCTGTATCAGCCAACGAAAAAAGGCAATTTTACTCATAAACACGCACTTTATACTGCTGCCTTTATTGAGGAATTAGAATCCTGTTTCCCAAAAGATTTTTTACAATCTCAAGAAATACAGGAGCCTCTAATTAATCTTGCTGCTTCGCATCATAAACCAGAAACACCCTTACAAAAGATTATTACTGTTGCAGATCGTCTTTCTAGCGGGTTTGATCGGAACGAATTTGAAAGTCCTCATAAAGGAATTCCCTATAGAGATTACAAAAAAACCAGAATGATTTCACTTTTTGAAAAGTTGAATTTTGAAAACCCGGATAGAACAGAGGATGGTAGTCCTGATGCCTATAACTATAAATATCAGTTACAAGCTTTGTCGCCTAAAAGTATTTTCCCAACAAAAGACGCATCGTATTCAAAACAGGATTATGAAATTCTCTTAGAATCTTTTATTAAAGCATTGAAATCTCTCCGACAGAGAGAATTAAACAGTATATGCTGGTTAGAAGATTTTGAATATATTCTTATGGTTTTTGCATCCCATATTCCTTCTGCAACCGTTGGAAAGATTATTGCCGACGTTTCTCTGTTTGACCATTCCAAAATGACTGCTGCACTTTCCGCGGCATTATATTTGTATCATTTAGAAAAAGGTTCTTTACATGATTTTGATGCGATAGAGGTTGAAGATGAAAAAAAATTTCTTTTAATTCATACTGACTTTTATGGTATTCAACAGTTTATTTTTTCAGAAGGAGGTGCTACACATAGAAATCTTGCAAAATTGTTACGGGGAAGATCTTTTGCAGTTTCTTTGATGACTGAACTTGTCGCAGATATGTTGTGTAGAAAGATTGGCATTCCGTCTGTTTCTATTATTCTCAATGCTGCAGGAAAGAGTACAATTTTTGCTCCGAATACTGAAGAATCTCGTAAGGCAATTGTTGAGGTAGAAGAAAAAGTGCGACATTGGATGCATGAGCAGTTTTACGGAGAAGTCTACATTGGAATTTCCCATATTCCTGTGACTCCTAATGATCTCCTTAGTAAAAATCTTCCTGCATTGTGGGATAGGCTTGCTTCTCAGTCAGAACTGTATAAAACGATCAGAGTTGATTTTGATGCCTTTGGGGGAGTGATCAGTGGATATCTTGATTCTTTTAGGAATGATCTTTCCCATCCTCTTTGTCCTCTTTGTGGAAAGCGTCCCAGTTCTATTGAAGATGAAAAAACAATGAAAGGTTTTTCTTTATGTGCTCTTTGTAGAGATCACATTATGTTTGGAAGCAAGCTTACGAAATCTTCTATTGTTCATATTTCCCTTTCTGAAAAGGGAGATTTGAAGGTTCCTGTTTTTGGTGTATATCAATTACAGTTCTATCCAGAAGATGATTTTTCTTCCATAGAATCTGTTGAAAAAGAGAGCCGCTATTGGAAGTTTTGTCTTCCGAAATCGAATAACCCGCTTCCTACAGATATGGTATGTAAATTTTTAATGGGATATATCCCAAGATACAGTGAGGAGGATGAATCCGAGGAAAGTTTAAATAGATTCTTATATGGAACAAAATCCTCTAAAAAAAAGGAAGAATTGTTTGATATTATTCAAGAAGGAGCACCCCGAACATTTGGACATATTGCCAATGCATCGCTCATTCCCGATAAAGAGAATCCTGGCAAGTTTTACGGAAAAGAATTTCTTGGTGTTCTTAAAGCAGATATAGATAATCTTGGATTGCTTTTTGCGTGCGGGCTTCCTGTGAAGTATCAAAGTCTTTCCAAAACAGCTACATTGAGTCGACAATTAAATGCTTTTTTTTCAATACATATTCCTGTTGCGTTGGAAGGGAGCAATATATATACTCTTTTTGCAGGAGGAGATGATCTGTTTCTTATAGGACCATGGAACAAAATTATTGAGTATAGCAGAGATATCCGAAAGAGATTTCAACAGTATGTGTGTGAAAATGAAAATATTACTCTATCTGCAGGTATTTCACTACATAAAGCCAATGAACCGGTTTCTCGTTTTTTTACACTTTCAGAAACAGCGCTTACAGAAGCAAAGAAAGAGAAGAATTCTATAAGTGTTTTTTCTGAAGCAGTTTCTTGGGATGTTTTTGATGATTTTGTTTTTATTCATAAAAAAATTAGTAATTGGGTTGATTCAAAAATTATCAATACCGCAATGTTGTTTCGTTTGATTGAATTTTCAGAGATGGCAGATAAAGAAGAAAGGTTGTTGGAAGGGAAAGGCATTACAATCCAAGAAATGCAAAACCTAAAATGGCGGGCACTTCTTCATTATTCTGTTATGCGCAATATTTCTCAGAAAATGGTAGAGGACGAGGATGCCCGGAAAGAAATTATTACTTCCTGTACGCGATGGATAGAATCCTATAAAAGCGCGTTAAAAATAGTTTTATATCAGATATTGTATAACCAACGTGGAGGATAAAGGTGGATGAGATAAAAATAAAATTTTGGGAAGAAAAAGAAAAAAAACTTGTTCCGAAAGAACTTTTTTCTCAAATTGCAGAGAATGTAGCAAAGAAAATTGCAGAGGATGGGAAAAACAATAAAGGAAAAAATAAAGGCTCTCAGTTGCGAAAATATTATGATGAATCCCTTCGCTTATACGCTGACATTAAAACAAAGAGAACACCTATTGCTCAGAAAGAGCGGTTTGAGCAAATTCTTCCTTATATTAAAATGCTGAATGCAAAGGTAACGTATGCCTTAGGAAGAAACTTTGTTACGGAATCATATCAGAAATTAATACAACAGTGTCTTAGTCAAGTAAATGATTTAGACGACTTTGAGGTTTTTATAAGTTTTTTTGAATCGTTTATGGCATTTTATAAACAATGTGGACCAAAGGAGGGATAAGAATGAGACTCATTTCAATAGAAAAAATAGAAGCACTTATTGAATTGAAAACAGGGTTACATATCGGAGCTGGTGATACTGAGATTCATATTGGTGGAATAGACAATACAGTAGTTAAACATCCCCATACCTTGCAACCATATATACCAGGATCTTCAATAAAAGGAAAGATACGATCTCTCCTTGAAATGAAAAGCGGATTAATGCAACAGACAAAGGGAGGGGTTCTTTCTTATAGTATCCTTTCTAAAATTTCTGACGATATGAAGAAAAGAGAGTGTGAACTCATTTTAAAACTTTTTGGTTCAGGAGGAGAGAAGGAACAAGAGTTTGTACTTGGTCCCACCCGTCTTTCTTTTGCAGATGCGTTTCTTGATGAAACAACCATTCAATATCCTACTGTGGAAAACAAATCTGAAAATACAATAAATAGGATTAGCGGCACTGCATCAAATCCTCGTGTTGCAGAACGGGTGCCTTCAGGACTGTCGTTTCGTGCCTTTCTTACCATGAAAGTTTTTGAGAGAGATGATAGCGAAAAAATGCTTGAAATTCTTTTGATTGGTATGAAACTTTTAGAATTCGATGCATTGGGAGCAAGCGGAAGCCGTGGGTATGGACGAATTAAATGGAAAGGGCTCAAATTAAACGATAAAGATATTCAGGTGAAATTGGATGCTATTTCGCTTTTTTTAGAAGGTGCCTCGTGAGAACCTTTCAACTTTTTATCCGTCCATTATCTGCTTTTGGAACTTCTATTAAGGGAGATACGCTTTTTGGCCTTTTTTGCTGGACAATAAAGAATGATCCAGAATTGATTGGATACGCTTTGGATACTTTGATAGAAGAGTATGCATCACACCCTTATCTTATTGTTTCTTCAGCTTTTCCTGTTATGAAAACAGAAGGAGGGACTACCTATTTTTTTAAGAAGCCTTCTCTTCCTATCTCCTGTTTTTTAGAAGATAAAATCTCTGGTTGTGAAAAGATACAGCAAAGAAAAAGATTTAAAAAACAAATTTGGATGCCTGTTGATGAAAAAGCGCCTCTCCATTCTTTTAAAGGAAGGGAGTACTATGACGACGAAAAAGCGGCAGATGTTTTGTTTAGCAAAGCAAGTAGAAACAGGAGTTTTTTCTTGAAATCCCAGTATCTTCATTTACACAATAGTATTAACCGTTTGACTAATGCAACTGGAGAGGAAGGGTTCGCGCCCTTTGCAGTGAACAATACAATGTATCATCCCTCTTCTATGTTGGTAATTTTTATTGCGATTGATACGAAGATTTCTCCAGAAAAAGTTCAAATGGCATTTGAAAGAATCGGGTTATTAGGATTTGGAAGAGATGCGTCAACCGGCCTTGGAAGATTTGAAGTATGCGGTAGCATTGAAGAAATTAATTTATCTGCATTGGGAGCACAATCTCCCAATGCCTGCTATACCCTATCGCCAGTAGTTCCAGAAAAAAAGAGGTATAGGGGTGTGTATACTTCTCCTTTTGTGCGTTTTGGAAAACATGGGGATACCTTTGCAAAATCCCTAAATCCTTTTAAGAATCCTGTACTTATGGCAGATGAGGGCGCAGTAGCAGTTCCTAAAAATACAGAGGTTTTTAATAAAAACTGGATAGGAGAAGCAGTAAAGAATCTTTCAAAAACAGAACCTTGTACTATTGCACAGGGTTATTCATTATATATTCCAGTATACTTGGAGGGCGTATGAAGCAGTATACAGTAACATTAAAAGTGCTGTCTCCTTTACATATAGGATGTGGAGAAGAATATACTCCTGTAGAGTTTATAATAGATGATAGAGAGAATGTAATGAAGAGGTTTCAGCCTTTAGATTTTTGTGCAACACTTTCCCCTGCTAAAAAAAAAGAATTTACAGATCTTTGTATGTATGCAAAGAACCCTATTGAAATTTATAAATTTGTGAAAACCCATTATAATAATTCTTTATCTGTGCAAGAGATAGCAATATCGAAAGAAATTGCGAGAAAATATCAGGAAATGTTATCAAGAGCATCTTCTTCAGGCGATATTAATCGGTTTTCTATTGCACGGACTTTGTTTCACTCCCATTCAATGCTTCCCTATATTCCCGGTAGTGCATTGAAAGGGGCTATACGTACTGCTTATCTTTCTTGGCTTTCAGATAAATATCCAAATATTAATAGCAAAGAACTAGAAAAAGAATTGCTTGCGAGAAGTGTAGAAAAAAAATCTTTAGAAAAAGATCCTTTTCAGTATTTGAAAATTTCTGATCTTTCTCCTTCTTTCGGTACCCAGAATACCCAGAAGATTGTTTATGCTGTTAATAGAAAAAAGAAAAGCTCGAAGAAAGGAAGAGGACCTGCACAGATGCTAGAGACAATTCAGCAAGGTTCAATATTTACAGGAACTCTCTCTATACAGGAAGAAAATACATTCACGTGGAAGAATATAAAAGAAGCAATCAAGATTCATTATTCTTCAATTTGGGAAGATGATAACGAGGTGTTAAAAAAAACTGGAATTTCAGAAATTTCTGATAGACAAGGAACAGGGATTACATTACGGATGGGAAGGCATTCAGGCGCTGAAGCAGTAACAATGCGTCAGTATAGAAAGATTAAAATCAGAACGAGAACAAATTATCAGATCCTGAAAAACGCGACAACGATATGGCTTGCTTCTGAAGAATCCAAGCCTTTGTCTTTAGAGAAAACGCTGCCGTTCGGATGGATTTCAATGAGTGTTGCACCATTACAATAAAAGGATTGCAAATGACAAAAAAAGCCCTTTTTCTTACTGTAGGTGGTACATCGAAACCAGTTGTAGATAGTTTGAAAAAATATACAACGGGCGACTCTCCAGTAGAATTGGTCTATTTCTTTTGTTCAAAGCTACAAGAAAAAACCTCTACCTGTCCCTATGTGGATGGAGAAGGATTTGTCATACCAGAGATAACAGAACAGTGTCCTAATTGCAAAAAAAAGTTTGCAACTAGAGAGAGAGAAAAAAGCATTCTTTGTCAAAGCAGATATAAAGGAGAATATAAGAAAGTTGCACTTTCCGACCCTTACAGTTTTCAAGAATGTTATAAGGGAATACTAGAGGAAGTAGACTCTCTAAATGAGGAATATCAGATTCTTGTTGATTTGACCGGTGGTACAAAAATAATGTCATCAGCGCTTTTTGCTGTTGGACTGGTCCGTTCTGAGGTAATACCACTTTTTTCACATGCAACTGTAAGAAACACATCGCACATGGAGGGATCAAGTTATCCGGAAAAAATAGATGTTAGGCTTTTACAAAGAGAAATTCTTTTTTCAAAAGTGGCTCTTTTTATTAAAAAGCAACATTTTTCTTCTGCAGCCATGCTATTGAAAGAATTTTTGGGAGAAGAAATTAGCGACGAACTTTGTGCGCCAGTAAGAGAAAAATACTGGTTTTGCGAAGGATTCGCAAAATGGGACAGGTTTGAATATGAGGAAGCATTTAGCTTATTAAAAGATTATAGAGAAACTATTCCCGAACAGCTGGAGGTGTTGCTTCAGATCTGCGAAAAAGGAAAATTCAGCGGATATGAGAAAGTTTTCGATCTTCTTTCAAATGCTGTGCGTCAGGTAAAACAGGGATATTTTGATAATGCGGCTGCGCGTATGTATCGGGGCATAGAGCTTTTTGCACAAATACGCTTGTATAAAGAATATAGCACAGATACCAGTAATGTGCAGAACATATTAAATTCCCTTTCCCTTTTAGAGAAAAATAGATGGGAAGCGAAAAAAAATGATGAAGGCAAAATACGTATTGGTTTGAAAGATGCCTATGAATTACTGCTTGATTTAAAAGATCCTGTTGGAACAATCTATCAGCAGGAGAAGGATAGGTTTGTAAATCTTTTAGAGGTTCGGAACAATTCTAAACTTGCCCACGGGGATACTCCTGTTACAGAAGATAAATGGAAGGAAATGGAATCCTTTTTTCTTGAATTTATTCAAAAATGTTGTGATGAGATTTCTGTGTGTTTTATAGAAATATCTTTTCCTGAGAATTTATGATATGGCGACTCTTTACCTTATAGAACAAGGCTCAAAACTTAAGAAGGTGTCTCAACGACTGGTTGTAGAAAAAAACAATGAAATTCTTTTTGAAATGCCATCATTTACCGTGGAGCGCGTGTGCGTGTTTGGGAATATTCAAATAACAACACAGGCATTACGTTTTCTTCTTGAAGCAGGTATAGATACAGCGCTTTTCAGCTATTATGGTCGTTTTATGGGAAGGGTGCAGCCAGTAGAATCCAAGAATGTTTTTTTGCGAATTAATCAATACGAAAAATGGAAATCAGAGACAGAACGCCTTCGTATTGCAAAAATATTGTTACTAGGGAAAATACAAAATAGTCGAGCGCTTCTTTTGAAATATTCCCGAAACCATCCTGACATAGATTTCACAAACCATATAAAACAGTTAGAATTTCTTGCAATAGAACTTGATAGAAAAACCCTTGTTTCTTCTGTAATGGGTGTGGAAGGAAGGGCGGCAGCAATCTATTTTGAATGTTTCAGCGCAATGATCTTAAAAAACTTTACCTTTTTTCATCGTATTCCTCGTCATTCAAAGGATCCGGTAAATTCTATGCTAAGTTTTGGGTATGCACTTTTAACAAATGAAGTTTTTTCTGCTTTGTGTGGGGTAGGTTTTGATGTATATGTGGGATATCTTCATTCTCTTGTATATGGAAGGCCAGCATTAGCGCTTGATTTGATGGAAGAGTTTCGACAGCCTATTGCAGATCGTTTGGTTTTAGAACTTATTAACAAAGGATCTATACTTCCTAATGAGTTTCAGGAAACAGAAGAGGGCCTTTATTTAAATGATGAGAGTAGAAAAAAATTTCTTGCTCAATACGAACGGCGCATGCAAACAAAGACAAGTATAGGAGAAAAAGCAATGAATTATAGGGATCTAATCCATGGGCAGATCTCTCTGTTTGCAAAACTGATAAATGATGAGGCGCAGTATACGCCATTTTTATTAAAATAGATATGTTTGTGCTTATCAGTTATGATATTGAAGATGATAAGAGGCGTTTACAAGTATCGAAGATTTTAGAAAATCACGGGACCCGGATTCAGTACAGTGTATTTGAATGTTTGATTACCAAAGAACAATTGCAGAGTATTATTGAAGCTGTTGCGGAAATTATTGATGTTGAAAAAGATAGTGTTCGCTATTACCGAATTTGTCAGAGTTGTGTTGAAAAAATAGAAATTACAGGAAGTGGAAACATAACAAAAAAAGAAGATTTTTATATAATATAGTGCAGGGGAAGGTTTGCGTTATATGGTAAGTTAGTGAAATAGAAGGTTTTAGAGAAAACAAGATTTTCGAACAAAGATGTTAAAAACTATTTATCATGAGGGCTTGCGATTCATAAGGTGTAAGCTATTGAAAGACAGGATCTTTGACAATCTGCGGTTAGAACATAGACCCCGATTCATAGGGGATTGCGACTTTTCGCTCCTCCTTTGGTTAGGGTTTTTTTTCTGTGTTAGAACATAGACCCCGATTCATAGGGGATTGCGACTATCGCAAAGCAGAGCAGGCCTGCCCTAATTGTGGGTTAGAACATAGACCCCGATTCATAGGGGATTGCGACGATAAAATCATCTGGATATACCCTTATCCCTCTTTTGTTAGAACATAGACCCCGATTCATAGGGGATTGCGACCTCTTACGGTTTTTTTGCCCTTGTATTCTTTTGCTGGTTAGAACATAGACCCCGATTCATAGGGGATTGCGACCAAATCTATCGCTTCACACATCTCCGACAGTCTACGTTAGAACATAGACCCCGATTCATAGGGGATTGCGACTTTTCTTCTTCGCAGTATACCGTTTCCACCTCTGCGTTAGAACATAGACCCCGATTCATAGGGGATTGCGACAAGCGGATGGGGTACCCCCCTGAGTCCTCACGCATTGTTAGAACATAGACCCCGATTCATAGGGGATTGCGACTATCGCCCCTAACCAGTGTGCTTGCTTCGGTGGATTGTTAGAACATAGACCCCGATTCATAGGGGATTGCGACATAAAAATCTATCTTTTTTTTCTCTTACTTTTTTGTTAGAACATAGACCCCGATTCATAGGGGATTGCGACTTTCTTCTTCGCAGTATACCGTTTTTACTTCTTCAAAGTTAGAACATAGACCCCGATTCATAGGGGATTGCGACCGCTCTATCCAGCCGCTTCCCACGCCAGCATCTCGTTAGAACATAGACCCCGATTCATAGGGGATTGCGACTCTTTCTGGAGGACTTTTTCCATCCGCTTATTATTTGTTAGAACATAGACCCCGATTCATAGGGGATTGCGACCTTCGCAGTATACCGTTTTCACTTCTCGGAAGTCCGTTAGAACATAGACCCCGATTCATAGGGGATTGCGACACCCCCTCTGTCATTACCACTGATTGGATTTCTTGGTTAGAACATAGACCCCGATTCATAGGGGATTGCGACCCTCTTCAAGATGTGTTAGTAGAACAATTGGTAGAAGGTTAGAACATAGACCCCGATTCATAGGGGATTGCGACATTTTTCGCAGTGATGTTATGCGTATTTTTCAGTTTGTTAGAACATAGACCCCGATTCATAGGGGATTGCGACACGTGATGACACATCCGCAGGGGTACTTTTTGGTATGTTAGAACATAGACCCCGATTCATAGGGGATTGCGACCTTCGCAGTATACCGTTTTTACTTCTGCAAAGTCCTGTTAGAACATAGACCCCGATTCATAGGGGATTGCGACCGCCAAGATGGCCAGCATAGCTCCATTTTTTCGTTGTTAGAACATAGACCCCGATTCATAGGGGATTGCGACAATACTTATTTTCTACTTCCCACGCTCGCCCGTTTTGTTAGAACATAGACCCCGATTCATAGGGGATTGCGACATCCCTTGACAATCAAGCGAGTACGCAGTTTTTGTTTGTTAGAACATAGACCCCGATTCATAGGGGATTGCGACGGAATGATTGGCATTACGCCCGCGGATAGCAAGGCAGTTAGAACATAGACCCCGATTCATAGGGGATTGCGACATCCGTTTTCTATTCGGATGGAGTCTCCCACTTTCAGTAAGAACATAGACCCCGATTCATAGGGGATTGCGACAGTATCAGAGGAACACTAGGAGAGGATAGAGAAGAAGCGCGAATAAATTGATCTTGTATGGGATTGAAAGGTATGAAAAAAGGGGAAGTCGGGCATTCTTTTTTTGAAAGGTTGATAGCAAGCAGATAAGATGGTTGAGGGAAGGTATGGACGGCTTTATTTGTGAAAAAAAGTATTGTTGCTTTCTGAAATAAGCAATGGTACGATACTTTTATATAATGATTTCCCCCATATTTTTTTCTATTTATGCGCGCGTAGATATACTTTGTTATTCAGGAAAAGCTTAAGAAGAGTTTCAGGGTACCATAACCTCTTTTCAAGGAGAGAGAAATGGCTTCTACGCTGGACAATGTTCCTGAAAAGTATCTGAAGTATGTGGGAGGAAAGGGTTTTCCTCGTGGTGAGAAGGGGCTTGAAAACTGTCCAGTGAAGGGAATAGATATTGATCAGGTTCATGAGATGATTCTTTGTTGTGATGAGACCGCCGACTATCTCTATGGAGAATATACACCGGAGAAGGTCTCTTATAAGAGAGGCTCGCGACCTGTGCTTGAAGAAATCGCCACTTCTGCGATTGATGGATGTATAAGAGATATTGATAAGATACAGGCGCTTCTTGCCTGGGTAAATACCAATGTGCTTCATCCTATTGGACGGGCAGAATCATCTCCGCCCGATAGAGCCGCCAGCGAAGAAGTTCTTATGGAAAGCGGATGGGGTTGGTGTAATGAGCAGGCCCGTGTGTATATTGCGCTTGCGCAGGTATGTGGGTTTATGGGGCGGGTTATCTTTCTTTCCCATGAAAGCGAGCCCTTTGGACATACATCCGCAGAAACATTTCTTGAGGGAAAATGGTTTTTTACTGATCCTACCTATGGGCTTCTTTTAAGCGGTGATAAGGGAAAACTTCTTTCAGGAAGGGATATTCAGATTGATCCCGCGGCAAAACGCGCGTGCGACGATCTTTATTATCGCGTGCAGATACGTCAGGCGATGCGATGGAGAAAAACCAGCGGTACTATGCGATGGCGCGACCAACTGATGAATCGTCCGCATGATTCAAAACTCTTTACTTATTTTGCCCTCTGCAACTATATCATTTAAGAAGGAGACGAGATGAATATTGGCAAGGTGAAAAAGTATATGGTGTATGATTATTCCAGAAAGACCTCAGAAGATTTTGATAGTGGCGAAACCTCGTTTCTGCGCGATAACGAGTTTCAGAAGAAGTTCTTTGCCTTTACCTCTCTTGCTTACAATCCTATTGATGGATTTCTCTATTGTGGGATGACAAACTTTGGGAATGATCTTCTGTATAGGTTTGATCCTGTAACAAAGGCATTAGAAGGGATGGGATATGCAGATGCTTCGTTTGGAGATAGGTTTGATATTAAACTTCATCGCTCGGTAGAGATAGATTCTCAGGGAGTACTGTATTGCGCAACGAGTTGTCTGCATAATGTTGATCAGCGTCTTGAGGGGACCGGAGGCAAAGTTTTTACATTTGATCCTTCCACAAAAAAGTATGAACTTCTATCTATTCCAAAGAAATATGATTATATTCAAACGATCTCTTTGGATGAGAAACGGAAGATGGTATATGGGTTTACTTATCCTGTTTTTGAGTTTTTTGCATTTTCTCTTGAAAAGAAGGATGTGGTATTCAGCAATTATATGGCAAGTATTCCCCATATCTCTGCAGTGGATGATCGTGGCGGATATTGGGGCACCTGGGGACAGCGGATGCATAAGTTGTTCCGTTATAATCCTGAAACAAATAACGTTACTTATTATGCCCATGGCTTTCCAGAAGGATGTCAGAGTTTGATGTATCCTAATGCGGGACCGATTGATTCTGCGATTAATGGTGGAGATGGGTTTTTATATTTTGGAACAGAATTAGGGATTTTGTATCGGTTGAATCCTGCGAACGGGGAGCTTGAATTTCTTGGAAAGCCCTTTCCGGGAATAAGGATGCCGGGGCTTATCGCGGGCGATGATGGGCTTCTGTATATGGTTGGTGGCGCTGATCGCGGAGTTTTTGTCGCCGCATACGATAGGAACGAAAGAAAGTTTTTTCATCTTGGAGCGGTGCAGGAAGAAGAGGGAGCGCACTGTTTTAGGCCCCATGATATTGAGAAGATCGGAAATATGCTTTATATAGGAGAGACCGATCATCCTACGAGAACCTGTTATTTGTGGGAATGTACCCTGAATCCTTAACCCAATATTCTTAGGAGGCATGTAATGAAGAAGAACCGTACTGTCTTTAAGATAAGGGTTCAGCCTGTTGCCGCAGGAAGAAATGATCTTTCTTGGGATACGGTTTCTTCCGCGGATTCTTATAGAATTTACCGTATGGACAAAAAGGGCGTCTCTTTTTTGGATAAGGATTTGCTCGGGTGCGTGAAAGGAAATTCTTTTGAAGATAGAAGTTCTGTTCCATCTTTATCTTATTATTATGCTGTGGTTGCTTGTAAGAAAAACTCTGCGATTGCGGTTGCGCAAGAAAAATGTCAATCGCGGTCTGCAGGTCTTGAGGTTTTTGTGGATGGATCTGTTCTGGTGGTTCGCGGCGCTAATTTTGAGGTTTCATGGGACCTAAATCAAGGGGGAGAGATCTTTCTTATTAGGCAATATGATGGAGTTGCGTGGTTTCCGGTAAATGATGTTCGGAAAGGTACGGTCCCGAATCTTACTTTTACTATAGATCGTACAAAGATTCGTCCTCTTGCATCGTGTTCTGTCTCTGGATATGAGTTTGAAAAAAGAAAAGAAGGCGAGGTGGTTTTTCTTACACGGGTGGATCTTGGGATATGTAAGATTCGGATGAGATGGACAATCTTTCAGGAAGGCGTGATTTTTTGTGAGATGAGAATTCCTGATTCTGATATAAAGAATGACAAAACTCAAGGCGTTGATTCTGCCGCAAACAAGCGGCTTATGGCACGGCTTCATGGATCTCTTGGTTTGTCTCTTGATCCGATGTTGGTTACAGGGAACCTGCGTTGGGGATATTTCCCCCGTTTAACAGGATCAGCGGAAGTGGGAAAGCGAGTTGAAGAGAAGATAGAAGATAGAGAGCGGATGCTTCCTCTTGCGTTGGCAGATTATCGTCTTGAAAAAAAACCCGGATTTACCAATCATCTTGAAATATTTGTTGAGGATTCTCCGCCTTCTGGAGCATCAACCCATTTTGGTGCAGATGGAAAAGGCGGTCTGAATTTTGAATGGAACTTTTCCGGAAAAGAGATGCAGAATGCTTACTTTACTTGCTGGGATATGGGATTTTTTCTTACCCGTTGGGGGCTTTGTCTTGGCGGAGCTCGTACGCGGGCATCAAGAAAGATTGCGGGTCCTCTTGCCAACAACCTTCTTGGCGCGAAAATATTTCATATAGGAAGTTCTCAAGGTGTTCCTGAGAAGATGCGCGAGAGCTGGCCTTTTAATTCGCCTCCTGTGAATATGATTAGAGGTATTCATCGGGGAATGTCTTCCAATAGTGATATCCGAAGTATGAAGAAGGAAGGCGCTGATACCATAGTGTACCATCAGTCGTGGATGCGTTCAGGAGGGAGTAATTGCGATCCGCCGGCAGATTATATTCCCCGTAATTCTGTAGATTTGAAACGCTTTGTAGATGGATGTCATTCGCAGGGAATGAAGGTGGGGCTTTATATGCGGGGAGCAGAAAAACATGCCTTTTTTCAGCCCTATTTTGAAAAGTTTCTGCAACGCGATTTTGATGGCCTGTATGTGGATTGGGGTTCTCCCTTATCTAATGGATACCATGGATGTAATGAACTTCATTTTTGCGCCTATACCTATTTTCTCTTTACGCGCGCATTACGAGAGAGAGTGGGAGATGAGGGGTTTCTTATTTCTCATACTGGAAGCGGGTCTACTATGTTGGCATGGGGAATGTTTGATGCATACCTTCCGGGAGAGGCGAAGGTACAGAAGAAAGGATTGGAAATTTCTCCGGAAGAGGCATCGTATTTTGGGGTTTCGTCTGCGGTGGGCACCAATCCATTGCGTATTAATTCAGAGAGAACTGTCGCATTTTATGCGGGACTTGGTTTTAGCCCTCATTTGGGACCTAAAGCGCGATTTGCCGCTCTCTTTACTCCCTTGTGGAGAATGATGGACTCTTTTATTGAGAAAGAAACTATTTTTTATTCATCGTACAATCAGGCGCTTTCTGTTGCAAAGATTGGATCTCGGGCCTTGCTTGTCTCTGTATACAGGATAAGCAGGGAGAGGATATTTGCTGTTATTGCCAATACTGGATCTACACGAAAGGCATCTCTTGCGCTTGATACAGAGCGGCTTGGTATGACCGGAGGGTATAAGGCAACGATTATGAGGGTTTCTTCAAAAGGAACGATTCAGAAGAGGCCTGTGAAGGATTTGGTCTATGACGGCAAGGTTGAAATCAGTGCGCTTCAGAAGAATGAATATTGCGGCGTGCTCTTTGAAAGGAAGAGACCTCTGCCTTCTTGTATAGTGGATTAGACAGACTCTTTGTTGATATTCTTAAACTTTGTAGCGGTAGTATCGGAGCTATTATTTCCGCGGATAGCAGTGAGTTGTATTATGTGATTTATTCCATATATAGTATATCTCTATTGGATTGCCATACTTCTCTATAAATCTGTCTCTCAATTTCCCTTTTCTTCTATTGATTACTTCTTTTTGTACAGAGATTTGATTGCGGGTTTGTTGAAAAAGAAGGATTCTGTTCCTATTATGCGGGAAGGAATCTTGGCGTTTCGCATTTCCCGCGTAAGACTTTCTTTCCGCATAGGTTTCATATCAGGGCCCCATGGTTCAATGAGAGTAAGGCGGGTTCCGAGTTCTTTGTAGCAGTCAGGAAGATCAAAGAAGCGAAGAAGATTTCTGACAAAGACTGTAGAGGGCCATGCGGGTATTGGATCGGTTGTCCATTGTTCACAGGAAATCGGTGCATTTTTTAGTCCTATACATCGTATACTGCCATGAACAATGGCGGCAAAGAGCGCTACTAATGCTCCTTGTCCTCTTCCTGAAAGAGAAATTTCTTTTGTTCCGTGATCTTCTAAAAGTTTGATTACTGTAAGAAGGTCATAGACACGGCGTCCTAAGTAACTTTCTCCGAGCATAAAGGAATAGCCGTGAAGCATATAATCCATTCCATAGGGATGGAAAAATTCGGACTGTTCATCGGGAAGCGATTCGCCGATACCTCGTACATCTACTATCCAAGCATTGGGAGATTGCGAAACTTTCTTTGCAAAGGAATCAGAGGAAAGATCTTGTTCCGAGGAGATATGGGGAACATGGAGAATTGCTTTTTTTTCAGGATCCAAGGTATGGAGGAGTTCTTGATTGGATGTGGAGGTAGTTTTCCGCACAATGGCGCGGATATTGTTTTCAGTTTCTATTGCGAAGCGAAGGTAGAGCTTGTCTTTAGCGGTATCGGGCCGTAAGATCCGGTAATGCGGCAGAGAAACCAATGGAATAGTAAGAACATTGGAGAGGCTTTTTGCAAGAGATTTTCCTGAAAGAGGTTTTCTCTTTTTTGCAAGAGATTGCGCCTGTTCGCGGGTAAAGAGATAGATAGGTTTTGAGCCTTCGCGAATTACATCTCCTTTAGGAGTGGCAAAGAGTATTTTCTCTTCTTCTTTGACGATGGTGGGCGCAGGTCTTTTTTTTACTTTGGCTGTTTTGCAGAAAAAGGAGACCATGGCTCTTTGAGCGTCTGGAAAGTATCCATGGGGGTTTTTTCCTATAAAGTAGTGATATTTCTCGTCTGCATTGAAAATTCGGTAGATATTCTGGACTTCAGATACAGCCTCTAAAAACCCTCTTCTATCAAAAGCATCATACCATTGACCAAGCATAATAAGGGGTTTGGGTGCGCGGCAAATCATAAAGTCTGCCATTTCAAGGCCTTTGCCAATAACCTCGGGCGGATATTGTTCCATATCCGCGGGTATTTCGTTTTCAAGGTTTGCCAGAAAGGTGGTAAGGAAACAACTGGGGCCTGCAAAAGAAAAGCGAGGTTCGCATCCCCAGAGCCAGGAAGTCATGGTTCCTCCTCCGGAATTGCCGGTAATTCCTACCCGAGAAGGATCTATTTCAGGTCGTTCAAGCAGGTAGTCAAGGCCGCGTATACCGTCCCACGCACGCCACATTCCAAAATATTCTCCATTAAGAGCCATCTGTTTTCCCGCCATATTATGGGCGCGGCAACAATTCAGTCTGACATCTGTTTTTGGAGGAAGCAGGGCATATTGATCTCGTTCTCCCTGACTGAACGGATCAAAGATAAGAACCGCGAATCCATTGTGGACAAGACGCTGACAGAACTCTTGGTATCTGGATTCAGCTTTTCCATTTCCACTGTGTCCGCAGGAACCGACAACCCCTGGAATTTGTCCTTTGATTTTTTCAGGAAGATACAGGTTGGCGGTTACCATAGATTGCGGCCGACTTTCAAAAATGACTTTTTCAATGAGATAGCCCTTTCGTTCAATAATGCCTGTAGTACGGGCGTTAAGAGGAGTTTTGGGAGGAACAGGAGAAAAGGTGGCGGTAATGGTTTCAAGAACCTTTTCTTGATATTGGATTGCCGCACGGACCGTTTTTATTGCGGCAAGACGCGCTTTTCGTTCCTGGCGGATTTCTTTGAGACGCGCCACCAGCTCGTTATGTACCATATGTCCATATCCGTTTCGGAATGGGGGAGTGTTTGGTAATGGATGCTGATTCATTCTTCTTCTCCTGTAAGGGGAATACGAGGTGCGGAATATTCTTCAAGAATAGAGATAAGAGGGAGCGCTTCCTGAGGCATTTCAACAGCATTTCTGAATAGGATATCTCGGGGAGTAAGGGAATCGTCTTCATAGAATGTGTGGTTTGCTTTGTCATCTATAAGAAGAAATCCTCCTTCAAAACTGGCGCCGGCATAGAGACCTTTTGCTCGTGAATAGGTAAGGAGCGCGGTTCCTGCGCTGAGTTTTGCGGAGACGTCTCGTCCTACAGGTCCTGCGGCCGCCGAGGCATCTAATCCGATCTTAAAGCGTGATTTTAGGAGCATATCAAGACCATCTCTGTTCATAATAAGGATAATGGCATCTATTGATTGTCCTCCGATTTGAAATCCGAAACTTCCTTCCGCGGTTGCAATGAAGACAGGCGGACTCCATTTTCCAGTGGTTTCATCGCGTACCATGACAATGCCTTCTCCGCCTTTGGCGCCAAGCATAAATCCGGCTTTGTACTGGCGAAGGATCATAACACCCTTACATTCCTGCAAGAGTTCAGTGGGAATGGAAATATCCGGGGCTTTCGTCATATCATTCAGATACAGGCGAGCACGTTCAAAACGGGCTACAAGCGAAGAGCGTTCTAAAGCAAAAAGATGGGGTCCTGCAAGAAGAAGAGAGAGAATGAAGATTACATACCTTCGTTGTATGGGCATTGTGCCGCTCCTTTGGTAAGAATGGGCGTACAGAAAAAGTTTTTTTCTGTCCATATTTTTCTATTTTACCCTAAAAAATCTTTTTTTCCCATTGTGCAAAGATTTCTTTAATTGACGTTGTATGGCTTTGATTATACGATGGTGTATAGGAATTTTACCACTCTGACAGGAGTTGAAATGACGCAGGTTCCTAAAAAAACTATTTTTGAAACGATTGTTGAAAATATGCGGGCTCGAGATCTCGCGATACTTTCAGAATATGCCTGTTCAAACAGTGATGCTATCAGGCGAAAACCGGAAGAGGTTGGGTTGCGTCCTGCTTTTTTTAGGGATACTGATAGGATTATCCATTCTACTGCTTATGTAAGGTATGCAGATAAAACGCAGGTCTTCTCTCTTTTCAGAAATGATCATATTACCCATCGTTTTCTTCATGTGCAGTTTGTGGCAAAGATTGGCCGGGTGGTAGGAAGGGCGCTTCGGCTTAATGAGGATCTTATTGAAGCCATTGCACTTGGACATGATCTAGGGCATTCTCCCTTTGGACATGATGGAGAGCGGGTTCTTGATAGAATTTGTCAGGAAGAGAAAATAGGATTTTTTGCTCATAATGCGCAGAGTGTACGGTTTTTAAGTGAGATAGAAAAGATGGATAATCCTTTGAATCTTACGCTTCAGGTGCTTGATGGAATCCTTTGTCATAATGGAGAAATTTTTGATAGGAGGTATGAACCATCCTCTAAAAAAGGGTGGGAAGATTTTGATAGGGAGTACCGTCAATGTTTTACAGTTGCAGAGTGGTCAAAAAAAATTTTCCCTATGACATTAGAAGGATGTGTAACAAGGGTTGTGGATATTATCGCCTATATCGGCAGGGATATTGAAGATGCGATTACCGTGAACCTTATCCAACGGAACGATCTTCCCAAAGATGTGGTAAAAGTTCTTGGAAAGACGAATGATGCCATTATCAATACTCTTGTGACAGATCTTATTGAACATAGTTATGAAAAACCTTATTTGGAATTGAGTAGTCCGGTCTTTTGCGCATTGCAAGAGTTAAGAAGGTTTAATTATAGTAATATCTACTTTAATCCGCGCATTAAAACCGAGTCAGGTAAGATTGAACATATTTTTCGCGCGCTTTTTCAGGGATATGTGGATGATATTCAGAAAGAAAAGAAGTCCTCTCCGGTGGTGCGCTATTTTGCTCATTATGCAAAGATTGATTCATTGCGAAAGACAGATCCGCGCAGGGTTGTGATAGATTTTATTGCTGGTATGACCGATGATTATCTTATTGATCAGTATATGGAACGGTTTACTCCGTGTTCGTATGGTTACTCCCTTGAAGGATAGGGAATGACTCTCTGGTCTATTGCGGTTGCCTCTTTTCTTATGGCTCTTTCTGGCGCGATGAGTCCTGGTCCATTGTTAGTGTTGACAGTGGGAACCTCTGTGAAAAGAGGTTGGTTGGCAGGACCCCTTATTATTGCGGGTCATGCCTTTATTGAAGCAGTGCTGATTCTTGGGATTCTTGCGGGGTTTGGTGCGGTTCTGCAAGAGAAGAGCGTGGTGAGAATCATAGGAGTTGTAGGAGGTATCGTACTGTTTTGGATGGGTTTTTCAATGATGAAAAGCTCTCTTATTCCTATGGAGAAAGAAGGTTTTTCCCGCTCTTCCTCGTGTCCGGTAAGAGATGGGATCCTTTGTAGTCTTTCAAGTCCTTACTGGTTTATATGGTGGGCAACTGTGGGAATGGCTTGTATTGCGTTGGCTGTTCCTTTTGGATGGAAAGGAGTGGCGGTTTTTTTTATCGGCCACATTTTTGCGGATTTTTCCTGGTATACAGCGATTTCTATGACAGTTGGGAAGGGAAGAAAATTTCTTTCTGCGAATGCGTATCAATACCTTTCCCGTTTTTGCGGTCTTTTTCTTATTGGCTTCGGATGCTGGCTTGCGATAAAGGTTTTTGTCGGATAAGAAGAATGCCTATTCTTTGCGATTTATTCCTCAAGCGCGATATTTTCCATTGCGGCACAATACGATAATAGTCTATGAATAATTTCTCTTTCTTCATCTATAAAAGGATTACTGGAGAGACTATTTTTTAAATAGAATAGATCGCAATGTAGGCGCAAACGATTTTGCCATAAGAAAAAATCCCAGAGAGGTGGAATGACATCCATCTACGGTTGCAAATGCCTGATTTTTTCCTATCGCCTTTCTATTATCAAAAAAATGGATATTATTGTCTCCATGATCTTTAAAAGTCTGTGCAGATCTCTTGATTTCCTTTCTAAGATGATCATGATACGGATCGAAAGAATCCGAAGGGTAGAAGTAGGGGCCAGTGAGGATAATGGGAATTGTTGGCATTGATTTTCTAAGAATCGCGACAAAGGGTTGAATGGTGCCGGAATATCCAAGAGGGTTATGTCGTATATTTGCCCAATGATCAAGAACAATACAGGATGCTTTAAGTTCGGCGATAGCTTCTGCAATTTCAGGGTCTCCCCAACCTTGTCCTGAAAAGCCAAGGTTCACAAAATCTATATGTAATTCTCTAGATAGAAAGCCCTGCCAGGAAGTTCCGGGGTTTGAGGCGCATCCGCCCTGTGTAATGCTGGATCCATAAAACACTACAGGATCTTGTATACAAAAAGGAGGAGCAGGAGCAATGGAGGCATCGTTATCAATGGCTATTGCGTTGAGACGGGTCTGGTTATAGAGGGGAAGATAGATCTCAATACTTCGCATTTTTTTTTCCGTGGCAATGTTTTTTTCTGTCTTAATGGTTCCGGTTGTGTCTGGCCATGCGCAGAAGATAAAAGAGTTATTTACGTAGAGATCAAAACCCGAGTGGCCGGTACGGGGCATGTGGTGCATGGAGAGTGAGGGGCTTTCTGCCATGATTCCAAGATTGAGAGAGTCGCTTGAAAATCGTATCCTTCCTCCTGCGGGATAGGTACTGCATTCCCATAGAACGGGACGGACCTTCTTCTTCATTCTGGAGGGGAAACGGTGAAGAAGGGGAGAGGTTTCGTTAAACCATGGAAGTCCATATACTCTTAGTGCAGGATCGGGAAATGAAATCCATTTCATGTTTTCTCCTCTTGTTTGGTGTATAATGGCAGTATACCAGAAAAAAAAAGAAGAGAAAAAAATTGTTGTAATGATTATATGCGAGGATAATCGTTCTTATCAGGCGCTTTTTTAGAGACTGTTCTGTTCTGGAAAAAAAGAGAGAGAATAACCCAAGGGAGGAAAAATGCGGGAGAGAATGCTAAGGCATTTCGGATTGTTCTTTTTTCTTGTGGCGGCAGGAAGTTTCTTTTCAGGAGAAGCTTTTGCAAAGATTGAGGTAACAAGAATAAAGGAGGGTGTGGGCATTCGGATTGAGACCGATGTATTGTGCGCAGAGATTGACCTTCAGATGGGCGGACGTATCTCCTCTCTTATTAATAAGAAGAATCAACATCAGCTTACTTGGTACGATGGAAAGGCGGGAGGTCTTCTTGTGGGGCTTCATGATGGAAGTCTTTCTATTCCTTTTTCAGCGCAAGAAGTGCGTGGATCCGGCTATATAGATCTGATTCTTACAAGTGATCCATACCCTCATATTGGAAGAGGAAGCAAGGTAACGGGAACTGAACCTACAGAGTTTCTAGTGATAAAAAAAATACGGTTTCAGGAAAGAATTCCTCGTATTGATGTGGAACATACTATACAGAATGTAGGACAGAACGATATTCCCGGAATGAATATATGGTTTTGGAATACTGCGAAGCCCGGTGGAAAGGCACAGGTTCCTGCCACGCTTTCTAGGTTTTTCCCTTCAATATCTGGTACGAAGAAGATGCCGTCAAGCGGATGGGCGTATAGAAAGGATATTGCGGCGCCATGGCATGCGGTTATAGAGAGCGAATCTAAAGAAGCGGTTGGGTTTGTTACAGACCCAGAAAGTTTGCATGCTTTTTATTACTGGACACGAAGTGAGTTTTATCCCACGATTGAATGGATGACTCCTGCGGTCAATTTTTCCGCGGGAACAGAGATTACCACACGTTTTTCCCTTTGTGTGGTGAATGGTTTGGAGAAAATAGATTGGATGACAGAGAAGTATGCGATTGCAACAACGCTGGATGACGCTTCGCGTTATACGCTTGCATTGGTAACTTTGGAAGATCGTCCTTCCCTTTTCCGATGCGAGGCGCGCTTTGAAGATGAGCAAGGAAGAGTTGTGCATCAATCTATAAGAAATTTGGAAGTACGAAAGTCCGGAGAGGTAGTAAGATCAACGATTTCTCTTGCTCCCTTTATAAAAGGAGGAGAGAAACTGAAGGTGATTGAAAAAATTTCTTCCAAAGATATTCCAGTATCCGTGGTTTCTCTTCCTTTGCATAAGGATCTATTGATTGCTCCGCTTTCAGGGACTCCTGTGGTGAAGAGTAGTTCTGTGCGGGGATGGACTCGCGCCATAAAAGTTAAGGAGAACTATGCTATTCCCACGGCCGAAGAGAGAGCACAGGGGCTGCTTTTCTTTCAGAAGGGCGTGATGAAAGATATTACCTCTGAAACACTTCCTCTTGAAGAAGATCGCATTCAGCGGGTAGAAGTGAAGATGGCAAAAAACGAGATGGAACTGTGTGAACTGATCTGTCATGCATTGCGTCCTGGCCCCTTACAACTTTCAGTGGATATGCCGAGTATCCGATGTGAGGTTTTTCGTGAAGACGAGAGAATGATGGTTGTGGGCTCTCATAACCTTGGTATTACGCCTTACCTTATTTCAGAGCTTCTTTCTCCCTCTTCTTCTGCGACTCTTGTTCAGAATAAGAGCAGAAGATTTTGGATTATGGCAGAAACAGATGCATCAACCAAACCGGGAATGCACGAGGGAAAGATCCGTCTTACCTTTGAAGGAAAAGAGGTGGCGGTACCATTTACTATTGAAGTGGTACCAGCTCTTCTTCGTTCTGATCCCGAAAGAAAGTTTGGAGTTTTTGTACGTAACGGACTTCATGATCCACGTATGCGTGCGGCAATGTTTAAAGATATAAAAAAACATGGCAGAGATGTTCTTGTCTCCTCTCCTCAGCTTGACCTTCAGTACGATGCGGGTAAGGATACATTTACTATAAACTTTACACGTATGGATCATTTTGTGGCGGCATTAAAGGAAGCTGGAATGGAAGGACCGATTATTTTCGGGTTGCATGGAGGAATAATTAATGCCATTAGAAAAGTTACCAGAGAAAAAGACTGGGGTCCTAAAAGTCTTGCGTATTATCAAAATGTGGTGATAGATGTAGAAAAGTACGCTACGTTGAACGGATATCCTCGTCTCTTATGGCACCCTTTAGATGAACAGGCAGCGTACGAGCCAATGGCAACGATTCTTCGGACAATTAAGGAGGCAAAGTCGACCGCGCTTACTATTCATACAGTCGCGGGAGTGCCGGCGGCGAAGAGGTGGGGAAAAGATCTTGATGTATGGTTTCCTGCTTCTCTGGCGTTTGATCCCGAGGTACAGGACTATTGCCAGAAAGAAAAAAAGCTCCTTTTTAGTTATAGCGGACAGGAGAGAATTTCCGGAGGATATGGATTTTATTATAACCCGGCGATTTCTGTGCTCTGTCCTTGGACCTATAACCATAATGATTGGAAGCCCTTTTCGGCTATTCAGGATAAGAAGCCAAGGTGTTTTGTTTACCCGAACGAAACATACGATGGTGTGGTGAGTACCCTTGATTGGGAGCGTCTGCGCGAGGGATACGATGATTTTCGTATGCTTTATACCCTTGAAAAACTTTGTGAAGGCAAAAAAGGAAGCAGTGCAGAGAAGAGCCGCGCCTATCTGAAAGAACTGAAAAAAGAGTTGGATGCCAAGAAGATTACCCATATAACTGTTTCTTCATTAAGAGAAAACCTTTTGCAACTTCTTAGTGAGTGTGCCTCTGAGAAGTAAGGAAGAGAAGAGTGTATTTATTGTCGCGTAGAATCTGGCAATATTTTTGAATGTTAGAGCCGCGCGGTGATCCTCTTTGCATGATACGGGAAGAGGCTGAAAAAGACCTTTTTCTCTTGGGTATGGGTATAAGTTGAAATAAAAAGAGAAGGTAATTTCATAATTGAGAAATTACTTGAAATGTTTTACACTGTATATATGAGAGCAGACTTTTTTTCTAATCAATATAGTATGAGATTTTTTGCAGAGTATGAAAAGAGCCCGGGATTTACGCTTATAGAACTTCTTGTAGTTATCGCAATCATCGCCATTCTTGCGGCAATGATTCTTCCAGCCTTGAGTACTGCACGATCTAGAGCGCGTCAAGCGGTATGTATCAGCAATTTAAAACAGTTGTATCTTGGTTTTGCCTTATATGCGGATACATACGATGGAAGAATCCCTCCACCAGATATCGGTATCGCGGAATACTATCCTTTCTGTTACGTGAATTGGAGTAATTTCATTAAACCATTGCTTGAACCCGAGCTTGATCCTGATAATATTATGGATTGGCCTGTTATGATTGGATCAATCTATTTTTGTCCGGAACTTAGAAGACAGGTACAGAAATTTTCAAATGATTTTGGTGCGCTTCCTCATTCTGCATATATTATTCATACTGTGGCGCCAGAATCAGGCGAGGTTCCCTTTGAAAAAACAGTAAAAGGAAAAAGATTGGATGGACAGTATCCTTTGGAGGGAAAGTATGGAGCAAGCGAAATATGGCTCTTAAAAGATCCTCCTTTTTCTGGAACTGGTTGGAAAGGCGCGCCTCATACAGGAAGAATGAATGTGCTTTTTCTTGACGGACATGTGGGGTGGCAACAATGAAGCGTATGATATTTATAGTGGTTGCGGGAATGATCTTTTCTTTAGTAGGTGCGTTTGGCGCGGTGGTTCCTGATACTTCTCCTTTAGCCGAGAGTGTGTTTTCTGAGAGTGTGCTTCTTCAATATAAATTTCCCGAAGAAACGGTGCGCCGATATTCTTTATCGGTGGATGATTGGGAAAAGATGATGGCAGACGGCGCTGTACGGGAACGCAGGCAAAGTTTTACTCTGATTTTCAGACAAGAATATCTTCCTCTTGATGAAGAGGGCGTTGGCGCTTGGGTTCAAACCTTTGAAGAGGGCGTGTATCAAGGAGTAAATGTGAAGGGATTGGTCGGGAAAAAAGTAATCTGTCGTATTTCTCCCACAGGAAAAATTATTTCTACCGAGGGGTTACAGGCACTCTTTAATGAGTTTGTAAAATTGATGCAAAAGAGTATGGCATTTTATATTCCCGGACTGGATAGGTTGCCTGTTAAGATAGATTTTACCCGAATGCCATCTGCTCTGTTTCATCCCCTGTATCAGCCATTCATTCCTGTTTTTCCTGCAAAACCTGTTGAGATGGGAGAAACATGGGCGCGAGAGGAGGGGATATCTCGTCATATTGCAAAAGAGGCGCGTTCAATGTATCGGATGGAACAGGTAGAAGAAGGCGTGGCGCGTATTTCTCTTTTTACAGAAGAACCCAAAGAAGGAAGTGGCAAGAAACGCGTTTTTTCCAAAGGGACCATTTTCTTTAATATTGAGAGCGGAGAATTAAAGAAAATGGAGGCTTTTTTGGAGGCAGACGGCGTAAATATGAATCCTGCCAGAATCGCGCCGGGAATGATGCAGGCATCAAAAGATATTACTGGTATAAAGAAGACCAAACTTATCGTGAAACAGATCTTGCCATCCTCTGAAGAGTAATCCATCATATCTTTTTAGAATAAATTTTCCTTTAGCATTAGGCTATCGCCATTTTTTTGTCTACCAATCCTATCTTTTCTTCGGAATAGAAAACTATATGGATAGAATCAACAGGATGGTTTTGGCTTTTATGATTTCTTGAAGATTTTTTTCGCGGTACGAGTGAAGATTGGAAAGAGGTTGCGTTGATTAAAAAAAGAGAGAGAATTATAGGTTTTTAGAAAGAAAAGATATGTTAGAGAAATCTTGTTTTTGTGTAAGGATAGGTATAAATAAGAAAAAGGGACAGAGAATTTTTCTCTGTCCCTTTAATCTTATTTGTGAATGGATCTATTTCATCAGATTATCTGCAACTTTCTTAAAGGCATCTACGCACAATTGCATGTGGTTCAGGGTATAGACAGGATGGGTAAAGAACGACATGGTCCTTTCTGAGAGCCAGTTTGCCTTTTTGCAATTGAATTCAGTGTAATCAATCTTCCGGGCGTTAGGGTCATTGAAGGGATATTTTAGTGCGCCAAATCCATTCTTTTCTGTGAAGGCCTCTTCTTTGTACATTTCAGGCCACTGGACTCCATATACCGGCACGCCTTCGGCTTCTATCGCTTTGACCAATTCTTTTACAGATACCTTTAATGCATCGGCATTCAGCACAAAAGGAGCCCACCAGAATGCATTGGTCCGTTCTTCTGTATGAAGCGGAGGATGAATAACCAATGGATGCTCTTTCAGGGCTTCAATTAAAAACTCTCCGTTTCTCTTTCTGTTGGCAAGGTTCCAAGAATCAAAGCGTTCCAGTTCGCAGAGACCGATTAATGATTGCATCTCAGTCATCCGATAGTTGAAGCCTATTCTCTTATGGATATAGGTGAGTTTTGCTTCCAATTCAAGCAGGCGAAGCCGTTCTTTTACATCGTAACCATGATCGCGGAATGAACGGCATTCCCATTGGAGGTCTTCATTATCGGTTATCACTGCTCCGCCTTCTCCGCCAGTGGTGAAATGTTTACTCTGACAGAAGCTGAAACAGCCAATGTCGCCGATAGTTCCGGCTTTTTTCCCTTTGTAGGTTCCTCCAAAGCATTGTGCGCAGTCTTCAATGACAAAAAGATTATGTTTTTTTGCAATGGCAAGGATGGGATCCATGTCTGCAACGATTCCATAGAGATGAACCACAAGAATCGCACGGGTTTTTTCTGTAATAAGAGCTTCTATTGCGTTAGGGTCAATGGTGTGAGATTCGTCCACGTCGGCAAAGACAGGAAGCGCGCCTGCCTGTAGAATACAAAAGGCGGATGCGATGAATGAATAGGAAGGGCAGATAACCTCATCTCCCGGTCCAATGCCTAGTGCGGCTACCGCGGTATGAAGTGCACTGGTTCCATTGGTGGTGGTGATTGCATATTTTGAGCCATTCCACTTTGCCCATGCTTCTTCAAACTTGGTTCCAACAGTTCCTGTCCAATAATTTACCTTTCCGCTTTTTAGAGGTTCGCTTACAGTTTCAATCGCCTTTTCTGAGAAGGATGGCCACATCGGAAAAGGGTTTGTGTTGACAGGTGTTCCGCCATTTATGGCAAGCTTACTCATGGTTCCTCCTCTGTGAAGGGTTACTTTTCTTTTTTTTATTATAATAGATAGCAAAAGCATTGTACTGTTTTTTACGAGAAAACGCAAATAGCTGTATTGGCTCACGTACCAATGAAAAAGAAAGGGAATGGAATAAAAGCAAGAAGGGCTTTTTAGCTACTATGATTGTTCGTTGCAATGAGGAGAAAAGAGTGTAAATGGTCTATCGGTTTTTTCATAACTTAGAGAAATTCATAGATTGAATCGGATATTTTTTTTCTTCATAAATGGGTTAAATATAGAGTTTTTGTGAAAGAATGCGAGGAGTTGAGAGAACGGTCTGCAGAAAGAAAGAAACGAGTGTCCATAGAACAATTGACGCGACAGGGTGGATACGATACACTACCATATCATTCTATTCGTATCTGTAATGATCTGAAGTCCATGCTTTTATTATAAATAAGAGGATACATAAAATTATGGCTATTGAAAGAAAGAGTATGATTTATTGCGCTGATATGGCGAAAATTCGGCTGTCAGAAGAAGAAATGGACCGTATGACAGAGGAATGCGATAAGGTACTGGAGTATTTATCTCAGATATTTTCGGCGGATACAGATGAAACCGAACATTTTTCACAATCTTTGCCTTCTTCTTCTCTTCTGGCGCAAGATAATGAAAAAGAAAGTCTTTCTATTGAAGAGGTCTTTAGCAATGCTCCCGAACATTATCAGCGCTTCTTCAAGGTGCCCAAAATTTTGTGATTATGGAACGAAGATATCTTGAATTTGAAAAACCTCTTGAACGTATAGAACGGAAGATTGCCCATTTTGAAGATTTAAAAAAGACACGCTCAAAAGATACCAGTTTAGAGATTACCCGTTTAAATCAGGACCTTCGCGAAAAGAGAAAAGAGATTTTTTCTCATCTTTCCCCTTGGCAGAAGGTTCAGATGGCGCGTCATCCGAATCGTCCCCGCACCCTTGATTATGTGGAGCGGTTATGCGATACGTTTTATGAATTGCACGGTGATAGAATTCATGGCGATGATCCTGCGATGGTTGCGGGACTTGGATCTTTTGAAGGAAGGACCGTGGTGATTATCGGGAATCAAAAGGGAAGAAACACAGAAGAGAATATTGCAAGAAATTTTGGAATGGCGCACCCTGAAGGGTATAGAAAGGCTTTACGGGTAATGGAACTTGCGGAGAAATTCCGATTTCCGGTGATCTCCTTTATTGATACGGCAGGCGCACATCCTCATATGGAGGCAGAGGAAAGGAATCAGGCGCTTGCGATTGCGACAAATCTTTACCGTATGTCTTCTATCGCAACGCCGATTATCGCGGCAGTTATTGGAGAAGGCGGAAGCGGCGGCGCTTTGGGTATTAGTGTTGCGGATAAAATTCTTATGCTTGAATTTTCTATTTATTCAGTTATTTCTCCCGAAGGATGTGCTTCTATCCTTTGGAAAGATCAGAAGGCGGTGGAAGAAGCGGCCAATGCGTTAAAACTTACTGCCACTGATCTTAAAGAGTTTGGAATTGTAGATGAGGTGGTGGTAGAACCTCAGGGAGGAGCGCACCGAGATCCTCAAGAAGCGGCCGATATTCTTAGGACAGCGCTATTAAAGTATCTTGGAGGTCTTGAAGCCACGCCTGTTGCAGAGCTTCTTGAAAAACGATATAAAAAGTATAGAGAAATAGGTGCGTTTTCCATTGAGGAACCGGAGGCTGAATGAAGAAGATTCTTACACTTGCTTTGCCGAAGGGAAGCCTTCAGGCATCTACTATGGAGCTCTTTTCTCATGCCGGATTTGAGGTTTCGGGTAATGGTAGGAGTTACCATGTAACTATTGATGACGATGAGATTGAGGCTATTCTTATCAGGGCTCAAGAGATTCCTCGGTATGTACAGCTCGGAGTGTTTGATGTGGGAATTTCTGGAAACGACTGGATTACTGAAAATAGAGCGCAGGTGGTAGAGGTTAGTGAACTTATCTATGCGAAACAGGGACTTCGTCCCGTGAAGATAGTTCTTGCGGCTCCAGAGGGTTCAGAGATCCGTAGTGTGAAAGATTTGGAAGGAAAGAGAATAGCTACCGAACTGGTAAACCTCACTAAAGATTATCTCGCTTCTAATGGAGTGAAGGCAGAGGTTGAATTTTCCTGGGGTGCCACTGAAATTAAGGCGGGAACCCTTGTGGATGCGGTGGTTGAAATTACCGAAACTGGTTCTACGCTTCGTTCTCATGGATTGAGTATAGTGGATATTATTATGGAATCTTCTCCCAAATTGATTGCGAATAAAGAGGCTTGGGAAGATTCATGGAAAAAGGAGAAGATCAACAGTATCGCGCTTTTACTTGAAAGCGCATTGAATGCCAGCAGAAAAGTGGGACTTAAGATGAATGTTTCAAAAGAGGGACTTGAAAAGATTCTTCGTATGCTTCCCGCAATTAAGAAGCCAACGGTCTCTCCTCTTGCTGAAGAAGGATGGTTTGCGATTGAAACGATTGTTGATCGGCGTGAATCAAAACATCTGATTCCCGAGCTGAAAAAAATCGGAGCTTCGGGGATTGTAGAATATAGTATTAACAAGTTAATTTATTGAATTGCCTTGTCTGTTTAATGAACAGGCGGCAGTATTCCGGCAAAGAACCGGGAACACAGGTAAGGAGGTAGCATGCCGTGTGGTAGGAAGCGAAAACGTAGAAAGATTAAGACCCATAAACGAAAGAAACAGTTGAGAGCGTTGCGTCATAAAAAGAGAAAAAGATGAAATATTTGTGGTTCGCCGCGGTATTATGCGTATTTTGCGCGGGCTGCGGTACTGTTTCATCACGGATTGAACGAGAGGAGGCCTTGAAAATTTATCTTCAGGGTCTCCTTTATGAAGGGGAAGGAGATTTTGCCAGCGCTCAGGAGTTTTATACCCGTTCGTTACGTATAGGTGGAGCGTCAAGTCATCTTTCTTTGAAACTTGGCGAGACCGCGTTGAAAGAAAAACGGTACTCGGACGCATTGCAGTGGTTCTCAAAAGCTTATGCTGAAAATCCTGATGCGTCCGCAGCATTTGGAATGGGGCTTTCCCATTTTTTTCTGAAATCCAATTCAGAAGCGATGCATTTTCTTTCTGAAGGATTGAGTAAACAGGAAAATATTACATATCGCGCGATATTATCCGATCTTTTTATTGAAGCAAAACAGTATAACGATGCAAAAAAATCGTATGAGATTCTTCTTGAAGAAACCCGACGTAGAAATTTTCTTATTCTTTTTAATTATGGCGCATTGCTTGAAAAACTCAAGTTAGATGCGGAAGCAGAAGAGGCCTATCGTGAAAGTTTACGGTTGGCTCCGACCTTTCTCAGAACGTATCTCTCGCTTGCCTCTTTATCTGAGAAGAAGGGAGATAGGGAGTCCGCGGAACGCTACTATCTTACCGCGCTTCGGATTAATCCTAAAGAGCGTTCTTTGTATGGATTGCTTGCCTGGTTGTACATACAGCAGAAACGGTTGGAAGATGGTCTTGCGATTACAAAAAAAGGAATTGCAGAAACCGGTGAATCCGCGGAACTGTATGCGATTTCCGGGTTAATATATTTAGAAAAAGAAGAATACCTTTCAGCGCGTGAAGATCTTCAAAAAGCTATTTCTTTGAAAGAACATGCGGGCTCTTTTTTCCATCTTGGAATAGCGTATGACAAACTCGGCGAGCCCGAAGAATCAGAACAATGTATGAGAAAAGCCATTGAGCTTGATCCTTCGTATCATCCTGCGATGAATTATCTTGGTTATACGTTTTTGTTGGCAAATGTTCATCTTCAGGAGGCTTTCTCTCTGATTGAACGCGCCAATATTTTGGATCCCGACAACCCCGCCTATCTTGACAGTCTTGGATGGGCATGGTTTTTGAAGGGTGATGACCGTCGGGCGGAACATTATCTTCTGAAGGCTGTAGAGAAAGACCGAGACCCTGAAATAATGGAGCATTTAGGTCATTTGTACTATCGTAAAAAAGATATGGTGAAAACAGTTTATTGGTGGGCGGCTTCCCTTGAATTGAAGAAGAATCCTGACCTTGAAAAACTCTTAAAAACCGCTCAAGAAACGATGAGAATGCGAAAGTGATGAACCTTCTTGAACAGATTGCCAAGAATCCCGCTTTTCTCAAAACACTTTCTGTGGAATCTCTTGAAACAGTATGTGCAGAAATTCGCGAGAGAATTATTGCGGTAGTTTCACAGTGCGGAGGGCACCTTGCCTCTAATCTTGGCGTTGTGGAGTTGACGGTTGCGCTTCATACGGTATTTGATATTCCCAAAGATACTATTATCTTTGATGTGGGTCATCAGGTCTATCCCCATAAACTTTTGACCGGAAGAAACAAGAGGTTTGAGGAGTTGCGGTGTCGGGGAGGACTTCTTGGTTTTCCTTCTCCGGAAGAGAGCGATGCCGATCCTTTTCATACTGGTCATGCGGGTACTGCTGTTTCTTCGGGGTTAGGGCTTAAAACAGCTCTTGATATGAAGGGAGAGACATCGCGCGTGGCAGTAGTTTTAGGAGATGGCTCTCTTACCAATGGTCTTACATTTGAAGGGCTTAATAGTGTGGGAAGTCTTCGTAAACCCCTTTTTTTGGTTCTGAACGATAATAACTTTTCTATCTCCGGAACAAAGGGAGCACTCTCCTATTATCTTGCAAAACTTTCTACTTCTCCGCGGATACTCCGTTCTAAAGAAGAACTGGAAGAACTTTTTTCACGCATTCCTAGGGTGGGATCTCAGATTGTGAAGGCAGGAAAAGATCTTGAAAAACATGCAAAGTACCTTTTGGCAACTGGTTTTTTTGAAAAAATGGGACTTGATTATTTTGGTCCTGTCAATGGTCATGATGTAGGTCAGTTGATTGAAGTAATGAAACATTTGGCGAATAGAGAAGAGCCGGTTCTTTTGCATGTTATTACAAAGAAAGGGAAGGGATACTTTCCCGCGGAAGAGAATCCTGAACGCTTTCATTCCACAGGCCCCTTTGATATCAAAAGCGGAAAATCTCATACTTCCGGAGGAGGGGTAAGCGAATGGGTGGGAGAAAAACTTGTGGAAATGGCAACAGAAACACCCTTTGTGTTGATTACTTCCGCAATGACAAGCGGATTGGGTTTTTCTTCCTTTTCACGTTTGTTCCCTGATAGGTTTTTTGATGTAGGTATTGCGGAAAGCCATAGTTTGGTTTTTTCCGGAGGCCTTGCAAAGGCAGGGGTTCGTGTTTATGTAGGTATATACAGCACATTCCTTCAAAGAGCGTATGACGAACTCTTCCATGATATTGCTTTACAGGGATTTCCTGTAGTGCTGTTAATAGATCGGGCTGGTATTGTAAGCGCGGATGGACCGACACATCAGGGAATTTACGATATTTCTTTTTTAAGAACTATTCCAAATATTGAAATCTATTCTCCTCATAGTTTGGAGAACTTACAGGATATTCTCACTCATTCTCTTGAAACCTCTGTGCCGATGGCGATACGGTATCCAAAGGCGATTCTTCCGCAAACTCTTGTGGAAAGAGAGGGTCCTGATACTGGAGAAATTCTTCTTCTTGCTTTGGGAAGTTGTGCGGAACCCGCGCGTATGGCGGCACAACAATGCAGGGAAGAAGGTCTTTCTGTCGCTTTTCGAGCGGTAAGCAGGATAAAACCTTTTGATGAAAAGGCGGCAGAAGAGTTCCCTTCTTTTCAGACAATCGTTACGATTGAAGAACATACTCTTCCCGGAGGTTTTGGCTCTTCAGTGTTGGAGTATTGCAGTATGCAGAAGATAAAGGCAGATGTGGTATGCCGGGGAATTCCCGATGGTTTTGTGGAGATGGGAAGGCGAGATGAACTTCTCTCGCACTATGGACTTGACACACAGGGGATATATCATTTGCTTACAACAATGGTGCATCATGATTAAACGAGCCGCAATATTTGGAAATCCTAAGGTAAAGGGATTGGCAGAGATAGAGGCATCGGTCTCCGCCATTCTTGAAAAAGAGGCTGTGCGGATGGTTTCATTCTCTGAAAACCCCGAATTGGTGATTACTCTTGGAGGAGACGGTACTGTGCTTAGAGCATTTGGTCTTCTTCCTACCCTTGCGCCTTCGCTTCTTGGACTGAATTTTGGGAAATTCGGCTTTCTTACAAGTGATTGTATGGAACTGGAAAGAGTTCTGGTGGATGCCTGTCGGGAAGAGTTGCAGGTTTCTCCGAGAATATATTTAGAGACATCTATTGAACGCAACGGTTTTAGAAATAGGATCGGACGCGCATTGAATGAGGTGGTGGTATTAAGAAAAGATATACGGATTCTTGAATTTGTGATTAGGATTGGAAAGGAGCATGAAGGGTTTCGCGTAAAGGCGGATGGCTGTATTATTGGTACTCCCACCGGTTCTACCGCGCATGCGCTTTCTGCGGGAGGCCCCCTTATTTTTCCAGAAACAGAATGTGTTGTGGTTGCGGCAATAGCTCCGTTTATGTTAACGTGGCGTCATTGTATACATCCGGCTTGCGGAGAGATCTCTGTTACCGCTAGTAACGAATGTGCGGTGGTGCTTGATGGCCAAACAACATTTCCCCTTCAAGAGGGCGAGACAGTGCATATCTGTCGGGGTCAGGGAACATTTTCCTTGCTGGTGCCTCGGGGATGGGATTTTTGGCATACGGTAAGAGAGAAATTTCGATGAAGAAAACTATTCTATGCCGCATAGCGAAGGATCGGTGCAAGGGATGTATGCTTTGTGTTGATGTTTGTCCTACTAAGACTTTGCGAGTTTCTTCTCATTTTAATATTCTCGGGTATCATTACGTTGAAGCTGTAGACGATGCCTGTATCGGATGTAGAAGGTGTGCCATTATTTGCCCGGATGCTTGCATAGAACTTTATCTTGAAGAATCTCCTTCCTGTGAGAAGGGTCGGGGAAAACAGAATAGTGTAAGGTAATTCACTAAGAAAACGAATACATTTTCAATCTACGCTAGGAGGAGACAATGAAAATTGGTGTTATTCATTCTTCGTTTCGCCTTGAAACACGGGCTTCTATCATGAAGGCCGCAGAGATAGGGTTGAATGGAATACAACTCTATACCACAAAAGGAGATCTTGATCCAAAGAATCTTTCTGCGACCGGAAGGGAAGATCTGAAAAAATTTGTTGCGGATCAGGGTCTTGAAATTTCTGCGCTTTGCGGAGATTTTGGAGGACATGGCTTTACAGACGCGGCAACGCTTGATTGGAGAGTTGGAAGAACAAAGGAAGTAGTGGACCTTGCTGTTGATCTGGGGACCAATGTTGTAACCACTCATATAGGCGTGGTTCCAGAAGATAGAACCAATGAGGCATGGGCTATGATGCTTCAGAGCCTTCCAGAGGTAGGAACGTATGCGTCGGAAAGAGGGGTTTTTCTTGCGACAGAGACAGGGCCTGAACCTGCGGCGCTTCTGGCAGAGCTTCTTGATGAACTTAATAATCCCGGAATTCGCGCAAACTATGACCCCGCAAACCTTGTGATGGTGGTGGGCGATGATCCAGTGAAGGGTGTTTTTGCGCTTGCAAAGTATATTGTGCATACCCATGCAAAAGATGGCATTAAACTTGAAAAAGGATATAAGGAAGTTCCTCTCGGTGAAGGCGGAGTTGATTTTCCCGCTTATGTAAAAGCCCTGTGGGAGATTGGGTTTGATGGGTTTTTCACCATTGAACGTGAAGTGGGCGATGATCCAGTGGCAGATATTGTGAAGGCGAAAGATTTCTTAAGTAACCTTGCAAAAGAATTGAAATAATCTTTATAGGAAATATATGTACCTTAGAAAAGCGGTTGTTAGCGGTCATTTTTATCCTGCCCGTCAGGAAGAACTTTTGGCGGTACTTCGCAAGATGACGGATTCTTCCGGAAAAAAGGAAAAGGCTCTATCGGTTATTGCTCCTCATGCGGGATATATCTATTCTGGCGCAGTGGCAGGGAAGGTTTTTGGATCCATTGAAATTCCTGCTTCCGTAATTCTTTTAGGACCGAACCATACAGGGTTTGGAGAGCCCTTTGCTATTGAAACAGAGGGAGCATGGGAAACACCTCTTGGTCCTGTGCCGATAGATACTGGACTTGCTCGTCTTGTCTTGAAACAGAGCGCCTACCTTCAGGAAGATCGTCTTGCGTCTCAGCGAGAACATTCCATTGAGGTGCAACTTCCTTTTTTACAGTATTTGCGGCGCGATGTGATGATTGTTCCGATCCTTCTTGGTTCTGTGGCGGTAAATTCTCCTGTTTGGCAAGAGATTGCCGAGGCGCTCGTAGTTGGAATCAAGGAATCAGGCGATGAAGCGCTGATTGTGGCAAGTTCAGATTTTACTCATTATCAACCGCAGAAAGAGGCTGAAGAGAATGATCGTGCTGTGATAGAAGCCATAGAAAAGCTTGATCCAGACCGTACAGTAGAGCGTATTGAAGAACTTCAACTATCTATGTGCGGCTATGGTCCTGTTTTAACAACTATGATTGCCTCTAAAAGTTTAGGGGCTCGGAAAGGAATGCTCCTTGAGTATCGTACCAGTGGAGATGTATCAAAAGAGTATGATTCTGTGGTGGGATACGCGGGCATTGCAATCTTTTGACATAGAAAAGAGGAAGGAGTATACTTCAACATTGTTGCGGGTTCCCTTCTATAAAAGAAGGGCTAAGAGGGAAGCGCTGTGATTCTATTGCAATAAATAGAAAAATCAGCCACGCTCCCGGCGCTGTGAGAATGTACGAAAGGCTCTTTCTGAAGAAGAATTGTCACTGTTCCAAAAGGAATGGGAAGACCGGCCGAGTAGGATAGTTTTCATAAGGAAAAACATTCAAGTCAGAAGACCTGCCCGCAGTATGTAAAAGATATTCTCTTGCGAGAGACAGGAGAAGTCTGGGATATGGCGCGTATCCGGGTTACGCCCCTTCGGGGGCATTTTTTTTGTCCCCATTCTTTACCGTAAAAAGGGGGACAGAATGAAGATAAGAGATGAAAAACAGGTGAGGAAAGAAGAGTTTAACTATCTGATTTCTCGCAAATCACATGGGTTCACGCTGATAGAACTTCTTGTTGTTATTGCGATTATCGCGATTTTAGCGGCAATGTTGCTTCCCGCGCTTTCAAAGGCGCGAGAAAAGGCGAGGCAGTCGGTATGTATGGGAAATCTGAAACAGCTTGCTCTTGGTTTTTTATTGTATGCGCAAGATTATGATGAATATTTTCCTCCTGCCTATTATATGCCGGGAGATTGGTCTTTTGAGTATGGATGGGATTTTAGAATAGATTACAGCACTGGAGAGACAGGGGATGGATTGCTTGCTCCTTATCTTAAGGGAAAGGTCTATGCCTGTCCTTCCTTTTTGGTAAAAGATACCTATAGTGGCAGGCCTTATACCGGCTATGCATATAATGCATCCTATCTTGGAGGAGTGCCTTTTGAAGGACGGATGCCTGTAAAGATAGGAAGAGTCCGTTATCCTTCAGAAACAGTTCTTATTGCTGATAGTGCGATATGGTCTACCTTTACGAATGAAGTGATTCCCAATAATTATCTTCGTGCGCCGGAACGCGACGCATGGTCAGGACCCAACATACATTTTCGGCATAATGGTTCTGCAAATATCGCTTTTTGCGATGGTCATGTGGAATCATCTCGCAAGAAGTTTCTTCAGGACGGTTATGAAGCGAGTCTTGGTCATCTTTCTCCAGATGACCGCTTGTACGATACCGAGTAAGACCCCTTTCCTTTTCCTCCATAAAATAACGCAACATTTGCATACTTTTACGCAAAAAAATCCTATACTTCTTTTCTTTTTCATTATATACTTCATTTCTACCCTATGGGAGGATAGAGATGAAAAAAAATACAGTTTTTTTTTGTTTCTGTATGATGCTTATGACTAGTCCTCTTTTTGCGCAGCGTTTAACTGATTTTAAGGGAATTATCATTCCGGAAAAAACCACTGTAAAAGTGCGCGGGGCCGCAGAAGATCTTAGGTATCACCTTGCCAAAATCCGCGGAACCGATATTCCGATAGGCTCTATCGTTTCAGAAGGTTCTTCTCTCTATTTCTTTGTAGGAGCGGAATCTTATCCTGCGAAAAAAGGTGCGGTAGAATCTCTTGGCCGTGAATCTTTTCTTATGCAAACCCTTCCGGAAGGGATCCTGTTGGCTGGCAATGATTCTTTAGATCCTTCGGGTACTGTCTATGCAGTATCGGTCTTTCTTGAAAGCAAGTGTGGAGTCCGTTGGCTTTGGCCGGGAGTTTCAGGAGAGGTTATTCCCCGGAATCCAAAGTTGAACTTTTCCTCTTTCAATGAAAGGCATACGCCGGGGTTTGTAAGAAGAAAATTAGATTTTTACTATGGTAGATTTTGGTCTGACACCGCAAAAAAAGATCTTGCTGTTTGGCGTAATAGATCTTGTCTTGGAGATACAATACGAGGAAGTTTCGGGCATGCGTGGGGACGTTTGATTCCCGCGTCGCTCTATTTTGAGAAGCACCCAGAGTGGTTTAGTTTAGTTGCGGGCAAACGGGTTACCAACCAGCTTTGTATTTCAAATCCCGAGTTACGGGAAGAACTTCTTAAACGGCTTCTTACGCTTCCCGCCAATCAAAAATTGGATATTGTTTCTATCTCTGCAAACGATGGTTATGGTTTTTGTGAATGTGATCTTTGCAGAGCGAAGGGCTCTACCAACGATGCCTATTGGGATTTCGCGAAGTGGGTTGCTGAACGGGTAAAGAAGGACAGCCCCGAACGTGGTGTGGGAACCTTTGCCTATTCTGAATATCGGGATCCTCCTGAAAAAATTGCCACACTTCCCGATAATATCTATCTTTCTATGACTACTTATGCCGCTACCCATATGATTCCTGAAACATTGGAAAGGTTCAAGGCTTTTATGAATTCATGGAAGAATAAGGGTATAAAAATTGTTATGCGCGAGTATTGGGGAACCCACTATTTTCTTGATCTTCCAGTTCTTTATCCCCGTGAAATTATGGAAACTGTTATATTGGGAAAGCAGGCAGGATTGATTGGAGTTTATGGCGAGGCAGGGAAAAATTTTGCCACTATGGCGCCTAATTATTACGCGCTTACCCATATTCTTTGGAACCCTTCTGAAAACCCGGAAAAAATTCTTGATTCATTTTATGAAGCATTTGGTCCTGCAAAAAAAGAGGTGCGGGGATATTTTGAAACCCTTGAAAAGGCTGTACATGAAGAGTGGCGAAAACGAAATCTTGCGTTAGGCTATTCTTCGGTAGTACAGGCTTATGGGTATATCTTTTCTCCGGATCTTTTAGCAAGGGCAGGAGTGTTTCTTGATAAAGCGGAGAAAATCGCGGAAAAGGATCAGGAATTAAAGGCAAAAATTGCCTTTTTGAAGACCGGGTTTGAGTATACCTCTATTCTGTCGGAACTTCTTACTTTATATGACAAACTAGGAAAAACCGGTTTTCCTCTTGAATTCTTTGAATGGGAGGCAACTGCTCAGAGGCGCAGGGAAGCTGTAAAGAATCCAGAGGCAGAGTATGGACGAGAAATTTTTGATGCGCGATTGAAGGAGCCCTTTACTTGGACTCTTCAGGAAAAAGATGGATGGTTGCTTCGCGCTTGGGAGTTGGGACAGAAAAGAATTGCTCTCTATAACGCGCACCGCGATGAGTCTTCAATTGATGAGGGGCTGTATGCTCAGACACTCAAAGCTAAAATACGGCAGTGGCATCAGACAGTCGGATACTATCTTGGGATTCCTGTTTCTGAGATTATTCCCCTTGAATATACTGGTGCGGATGATACGAACCGCAGATAATTTCGGGTTGTAAAGATAGGAAAATAATGTAGTAAGAACTTTGTAATGATTCATACTATCTTCTTATAAAAGAAGGGGATCATGAAAAGAAAGAAGAAAGGCTTGTTATATCTCTTTAATGATTATCTCTCCTACTATAATTGTTATTACCAGAAGATTACCCCTTTAAGTATCCTTCCAAAACAATGGTTATGGCAGATGGAAATAGCCACTGGACAGGTTCATACGGCACGCTGGTAACAGATACCAAAGCTGGGGCGACCACCTGTTTTGTTCGTTGTCATGATTAGAGTACTAATGTGCTCTTTTTAGATATGTATGTGGAGAATATGAAAGATCTACCTAAAGACCCTACAAAGAAACACTATGCCTTCCACAGTAACTGATGTAAACTATTTTTGGAGAGGACGGCCGTAACAAATAGATGCCGAAATCAATGATACCATCTTCTTCACTCCCTACATAGGAGGAAAGAATGCGCTTTTGGAAAGAGTCTATTCTGTTCTGTAGCGTTTTTTTGTTCTTAGGTATTATGTCGGTCTTCTCAGAAGCCTCCCTTACCATAACAGAAGGGACCTATTCTAATGAACGGTTTCCTTCTGAACCCTCCTTTATTGTAGAGAATGATTATTATCGCGCAGTAGTGGTTCCGGGAAAGGGCGGAAGAATCTTTACCCTTGATGACAGGAGAACCGGCAATACGATTATCCAAGAAAATGGGTATGGCGGTCTTTTTGACGATCATGGCAATCAACCTTACAAACCTTATACAGGAATATGGCTTGAAAAAAGTTCTTCGCGCGCTATGATTGAGATGGCAAACGAAGATGGTCCTGTCTCGTATAAGAAGCAGGTTACCTTCTTTTCTGATAAGCCGGTAATTCAGGTAGATTACTTTATTAGCAATACCTCCCAATCACTCCAACGTCTTCTGTTCCGTAATGTGGTACGGCCTGCAGGAACCGATTTTACCGGTGATGAATTATACTGTTATTCCCGTGTTATCGGACTTCAGCGTGCGAAGGGTATGCCTCGTACCAGTGACCAGGCAGATCCTTGGTGCGCATTGGTAGATCCAAACAGCAAGACCGTGGTCTCTAACTCCTTTGAAGGCGATGCCCTATCACTTTTATATACCTGGCGGGGAAGTCAGGTTGCGCCCACGTATGAGTTTATGTTTCAGAATTTAGAGGCAGGAAAATCTATAGAGGTACGTTACTACTGGCAATTTCTTCATGGGCTTACAGCAGTGGATTACAGCCACCGCACTTTTACCGCGCAGATAGAGGGTTCTTGGAATGGCACAACCCTTGATACAACCTGTTCATTAGTGGGTTCGTGGGCATTGATGCCGGATTTGAAGGTCTCTGGAGAAGTGTTGGATACAGAGAGAAAGGTTATTGCAACCATTCCTTCGCTATCTATTCCTATTACCAAGCTTGATAGCGTTGTTTCTAAATCAATCCGCGCTCGGGTCTCTGGAGAAAAGCATGTCATCCTTTTACTTACCCTTACTTCTAAAGAGTTTCCTGAAGGAATCGTTATAGAGAAACCTTTCCCTAAAAATAATGATCCAAAGCTTCTTGCAGGATATAGTCGGCCGGTCCGTTGGATTGGCGAACCAGTGGTACAGAAGCCAATTCCAGGATGGGTAAAGGAAGAGAAGTATGTGATTACTCCCTCGGCTGTGGATAGAACGCGGGGATGGATGGTGTTTGAAGAATCAGGTCCAGGCCGGGGAAAGTCTGTTTCGCGGATACCTTTTGATATGGTACAGAATGAACCAGAGGGATTTCCTATCCATTTTCATTCGCTCTCTTTTGACGGAGAGGTAGAGATACGGTGTGAATCGCCGAAAGGAATTACTTTAGAATCTTTTGTTCCTGAGGTGGTAGAGGTAAGTCGTTGGCTTCAGAAGTTGTATGGCCTTAAACTTAATCCGGGAACAACCTTTTCTGTAAAACCCGGAGATGATAAGACACTCTTTTTCCGTCTTTCAGTGGATACTCCTGCTCCTGGAACCTATTCCTGCAAAATTCTCTTTACTCCTAAAGGAAAAAGGCCCTTTTCTGTAGAGGTGCCGGTTATTGTGCATCCTGTAAAGTTTCCACAATGTCCCTATATGGTTTTTGATGTCAATAATACCGTAGGCTATCTCTGTGCTACAAAAGATTCCAAAAACGTCTATCAATGGGATCCTGAAAGGGCCTATAATTACCTTACAGATATGGAACGTCATGGTGTTGTAACCCAGACCTTCGCAGGATTGAATAGTCCGACTCATCATTATATGTATAAATATATCAAAGATCGGGAAACAGGTCTTTCTCTTCCAGAGGCAATTAAGAAGGATCCTTCCCGATACAAAAGTTCTATGCCGCCAGCTCTTGATTTTTCCTATTTTGATTGGTTCTTTGAGAGACTTCTTTCTCATGGAATGAGTCAGGTACGGATTCAAATGGGAATTGGAGACCGATTTATGCAGAATCAGTCGCAGTTGACAAAACTAATTTATGGAACCACCTTTCCTTCAGGTGATGTGCGCCAGCTTTTTGTACAGGAATGGTTCTACCGGGAACTTGCGAAATACTTGAAAGATAAAGGTTTTGTCCGAACTCTTGCTACGATCGGTGACGAGATCCCGAGTGAAAAGATGGCATGGTGGGTACAGCATGCCTTTCGAACATCGCAGATGGGATACGATCCGGGTGTTACCACCTCTACCAAAACACTTGAGTCAGATATGATTATTAACATTGTCTCGCCTTTTATGAAATACTGGATTGTGGGATCATTCAAAAAAGATGTGTTAGATCTTAGAAAAGAGCAGGGGCTTATTAGATCTGATGATTGGCTTACCACCTACCATTCTTCCGCGGTGCATTTTCAGCCCTATGATCAGATGCGAAGACATTGCGGTATTAGAAACGGCTGGTTGGGATTGGATGCTTGCTGGATACAGTGCTATGATAGATTTTATAGTACAGAGCATGTGGTCTATCCAGGAGAAAAAGGTCCTATTTCCTCCGCGGCATGGGAAGGCGCGCGTGATGGCCTTGATGATGCGAATCTTTTCCTTCTTGCGAAGAATCTCGCGGCGAACCTGTCTGATCCCAAAGAACGCGCGGCATTTGAAGGACGGATTGCGAAACTTGTTGGTACTGGTGAGGATGCAAGGATTAGATTTTCCACAGAAGGTACTTCTGAAGTTGTGAATAATCCCGATACCTTTGCATTTCGCCAGATGAAGTCTGGCCTTCTTTCTCTTATTGGAGAGATGGTTTCAAAAGTTCCTGTCCAGAAAGCCAGTGTTCTTTTTAGAAACATTCCCCTTATTCAGGATGGAGTTCCTTGCTTTAAGATCGCGGGAGATGTCGCGCGTGGCACTGATTTTTTCAAATCATGCGCAGGACCATTGGTATCTTCTCCTCCTGAATCTGCTTCTGCCAAAGAGGAACGGGGAATCTTTTTCTGCGGTACTTTGGCGCAACTTTTCTCAACACTTCCACTATTAGCGAAACATCCCGATCTTTCAGACCTTTCCGAAGAGTATCCTTCTTCAGGAAACTATGTGGTACGGGTTATTACCTATCCCGAAGATGTGAAAAAGAATCTTCCGAAGAGTGTAACGATTCTTCTTATTGGAAAAGATACCGTGGGAGTAGATAAGGGGCTTTCTACACTTTTAAGGGTGCGAACATATCCTAAAACGCTGTATAGTCATTGGTTTGTTGCAAAGAAATAGGAGGGAACAAATGTTAAAAAAGATTCTTTGCATTGCGGCGGCGATGCTATTAGGAATATCAACACTTTCTCAGGCAGCGGCCGAAAAACCTGTTTGTGTGGTTGCCAACTCCTATGGAATCCATGAAGCGAACATCTTTATTAAACAGGCTCTCACAATCTCTTCGGAATTAGAATATCTTTATGATCACCATGGAACGTTTCCTCCCATAGATCAACTGAATAACTATAGTTTGGTGGCGATCTTTAATTCTACTGAACGGCCGTTTACTAGCCAAGAATGCGATATGATGCAGAAATATCTTGAATCTGGCGGTCATCTTCTTTTAGGAAGCTTTGCTTCCAATACCATTGCAAAAGAGGTAGGTGCCGCCAATATTCCATGGATTGGAGTAAAAAGCGTAGGAAGGGGAGCAAAGGTTGAGGTTCTTAAACCAGAACATCCTTTTCTTAAAGGAGTCTTTGATACGATAGCCTCTCCTCAGTGGCTTGCGGGAATGTACCTTGGGACCGTGAGTTCCCCTTCTTTTGAAACTATTATTGGTACACCTGACAATACAAGGGTGATGGTCGGGTTTCAGAAGGTCGGCAAGGGCTGGGTGGCGCTTTCAGCTCCTGAAGCTTTTCGTTTTAAGAAAGATATGCCAAAGGAAGAGAGAGAGGCCTACTATAAAATCTTTCAGAATATCGTGGCATACGCCAATCCTCTTACAGAGGCTACGGCAAGAAAAGAGGCAGTAGAAAAAGTTGCGAAAACTGGTGTTACTTCTCTCTTATGGAACCGTGAATGGCAGAGAAACGAAGAGTATGGCCCGCGATTTTCTCCAATACTTCCCTCTCAAGAAGAGCTTATTACCTCGCTTTCCGCAAAGATGGCAATTGGAGAGTATGAATCTTTGCAGTTGAATTTTACGCCTTTGAAAGATCCTGGGCTTGTGTCCTGGAAGATAGAGTCCTCTGCTTTTCCTCTGGAGAATGTGGAATTTTTTGTGCAGGATGCGCCGGATCCTATTCCTTGGCCTAAAGCACCTGAATTGGCAAAGGAATATCCCTATTGGTTGATGCCACCAGAATATATTGCGCCTAAAGGAGAGAAATCCTTCTTTGCGCCTGCGGGAGAGACGCGTATCTTCTGGATTAAACTCAATTCTTCCAATGTTCCTCCCGGAGAATATAGCCTTGCGCTTACCCTTTCTTTTGAGAAGATGGAGAAGGTTATTGTTCCGATCTCTGTAACGGTTTATCCAATACAATTACCAAGAAATCGGATGATTTCGTTACAACCATCTGGCCAGGTATATGGAGATATCAATAATCCTGTTGAACCTACCCTTCGCTTTAGCAAGAATTTAGAATCTCATGGATACCAGTGGTCAATGATTAATATAGTGCGCGCGAGCACGCTTGGCATAGTGGGAGAAAAAGGATCTCTTACTCCACAGCTTCTTGCATCAGTGGCAGATAAGATTGGAAGCAATGATTCTCCTGGTTTAGACTGTTCCCGCTGGGACCCTTGGATGGAGCAGGCAATCAGTCATGGCTTAATTTATTTTACAGTCAGCGGCAATATGCTTCCAGTAATAAATGGGCTTCTTTCTAAAACAAAACTTTCTGAAGAAAGAAAAGAGAAGGCAAGACAATGGTTTCTTTCTGAGATAAGCCGATACCTGCGAGAAAAAGGGATACGGCTGATGATTACCTCTTCCGGAGACGAATTAAGTGAGAAAGGAATTAGAGAAAGTTATATTCCATGGGCAAAAAGTTTAGCAGAAGCAGGATGGGGGTGTACCTCTTCTTTTTCAGGAGCACACCATTTGGATCCAGAGCTGAATGCTCTTCTCTATCCTTATGTAAAGTTATGGACATTAAATCGGGGTCTTGCCTATGCTTTTACAGAGGCTGTAAGAAAAGGCACGATTAAGGTTCGGTCTGATGCTATTATCGGAACCTATGGCGCTGGCGAGGGACGGGGGTCGGAACATCGAAAACCTTTAGGAATGTCTCGATTTCTTGGATGGGAATCATGGATGAATGGAATCCAAAACTGTGCTACAAATCCTTATTTCAAGGGTTGGATTTATTATGCGAAAGACGGAGAGGTACGAGGCCTTGCCGGAGAACGATGGGTTGGATATATTGATAAGGATGATCATACAGTACCATTGGCAGATTGTCCTTTTCTTGAAGGAATCAGGGAAGGCATGGAAGAAGGCAACCTCTGCGCAATTCTTTCCTGGTATTTAGATACAATGGAGAAGGCAGGCCCAAAAGCAAAAGAGGTTGCAGAAAGAGCAAGAAAACGGCTTGATAAGGTTCTTGGCGACGATCCTTCCTCTATAATTCAACGAGAAATAGTAACAGTACAGCGAATAATGCCTTTTAGAAAACTTCCTTCTTCTACTGTACCCTATATGCAGGGAAAGGCAGAGGTTCTTGAGATTCTTGCCTCTATCAGAAAAGAGGCGCTCGCTTATACCAAACCCTCAATATGGTGGAATGATATTCCTCTTATAAAAGAAGGAGTTCCTGTAGCGCTTCTTTGCGGATCTTCCGAGGATACGACAGTTATCAACAAGAAAATAGAAGAGCTTTCTGGTATATCTCTTCCTGTCTCGGAGATTACCACAAAGGCACAGATCATAAAAAATGAGAGTGCTATTATTATCGGAAATAGTGCGGAAAATCCTCTTACTTCTTCTTTATTACAGGAGGTAAAAGAGCGAGATGCGGATCTTCTTTATCCCGGCGCTACAGGATATAGTATCCGGGAGGCAAAAGGCAATAGCGGAAGAACCACCTATCTTTTTATTGCCGGCGGTGCAAGAGAGGGAACTGCAAAGGGAGTTAAGATGTTTACGCAATTTCTCCGTGCAGAAGGCGGCTGGATTCTTCCTTAAGGGAGAAGTTTCTTTTTTTCTAAAGCAAAAGTATTGTCTAGCCGCGAATAGGGTTAGTGGTATGAAGAGATAGAAAAGCGAGATTATCCGCGAAAGCAAAGTTTCTCTTCGTATAATGCAAAGAGAGCATAGGTGCGATTACTCCCTGTTGGAATGAGAGACGCGTTTTCTATTCTATAAAATAGCGTTCTACCATGAACTATTCTTTTTTTTGCGAATATTTGATCATTCTTCCTTTGCATTGTTAAAAGTTTTTGGTTCTTAACACCCTTTTATTCTTTTAGATTGCTAAGATAGAAAGGAATCGGTTGTTTCCTTGACAAGACTTATCTTGCTGTGTCATACTGTTATATAGAAGTATAGGCCGCTTTATAGCATAGGGAGTATTAGCTCTGTACGATGGTTCTGTAGATAGTTTATTTGACAAAACCTCTTGAAATAGTACAATATTTTCATTAAGGAAAATAATTGCAAGTAGCCTCTGATAAAAATTAACAGGATGAGGCCAATGCAGAGAGAGATAGAGTATTCCTTGATTAATGCTTTTTTCGCTATTCTGTTTAGCCCTCTTGTGTATAGTAACTTTTCCCCTGTTACCTTGATTTTTCTCAATTCCCTTCTTTGTAGATTCTCTCTTTCCGTGCAAAAAAACCTTTTTCTTTTCTATATTTTTACAGACACTCCTCTTTTGAAGCATGGTGCGGTATCAGAGATACCATCTTCGGAAGATCTTGCTTTTTCCTATATGCCATACCCTGCTTTTCTAATAGCAAAATGATTGTAAAAAAGGAAGTAGTTGGCGAGAATAAAGCAAAGAGAATCTTACAGATAAAAAAATATTTTTTGCAAACTTTATGATTAGAATAAGGGGGTTGGATGGTAAAACAATGGCATAGATTAATCTATAGAAAGATTTTTTTTCTATATAAGGAGGCCGGATGAAGGAGAAAAAAAACACTGGGTTTACGCTGATAGAGCTTCTTGTAGTGATTGCAATTATTGCGATTTTAGCGGCAATGCTTCTTCCAGCGCTTTCACAGGCAAGGGAAAAGGCGCGTCAGTCAGTCTGTATGGCGAATTTGAAACAGATGGGTCTTGCTTTTCATCTCTATGCGCAGGATAATAATGATTTTTGTCCTGGATATAGGCCTATTGGGACTGGAAGTTTTTGGTTTAGTTACCTTGCTTCTTATATAGGGGGAACATCAACCAAGATCCGTCGTGTATGGGTATGTCCTTCTCATCCCAGGCGACGTGAATCTAGCTTTTATGCCACTTATGCAATGAATTCTCGTTTGACTAGTCCTTTTTGGAAAATGGGAAGAATGATTGCCAGCACAAAAGGATTTCTTGTAAGTGATAGTAGCCCCCGAGCTCTTGTATGGCGTATTTCAGCCTCCGGCTATCCAACAGATATGGGCTTTATCCATAGTGAAAAGGCAAACATTCTCTTTATGGATGGCCATGTAGAACCAAGAGGAGTAGACGAGATTCCCATTTGGAGTCATAGGTATCAAGTTCATTGGAACCGTTTTTGGGATCCATGGCTAAATTATTGAAAAACATCTGATTCCTATTATTATTCTTTCTTCCTGTTGCAGAGCATCGTACCGAGGAGCTGAGGAATTTACTTTTCTTCTGCTCTTACTGTCAAGAGGATTTTAAATATATCCTTCAAGTTTTCCCTTATGTACCACTTCCTTTGCACTCAAAAAAAAGCCAAGATATTTCTCTGAACTCAATAAAATAAGAAAAAAGAAAGCATAGGGTTACATGGAATAACTCTGTTTGAAATAAGGGAATTTTTTTCGGATAGGAAAGTTATCAAATGTCAGGATTTTGTTTTAGGGTTCTTTATAAAGCCCTAATTCCGATATTTTCTGCAATATTTTTTGCCGAAAAGTTCCTGTCCATTCTCCATTTCTTTTCTTTCTCTCCAAAGGTTTGGTTTAGAAGGGTAGCGCGGAGTAATTAGGGTTTTCAGGTGTTCAACGCTGAACTCTTTTGAAATAGAAAAGACCACTATTTTGTTTACCATCTCTATGAAAGGCCGGGGTTTCTTTAAGAATATTCTTGAAACATAAAGATTGTTAAATGCGTTCTATTTTTTTAAGGCTTGGAAGAGTATGAACCTTATTGCTTCCCAAGAATTGATAAAACTTTTGCAAAAGAATATATTCTAAAGAATGCAAAGCGAAAGAAGGCTCTTTTTCGTTAGAGATGATACAATAGTAGCGTTTACCAGGAGAGAGGATGTCTTTTGAAGATCGTCTGAAATCAAAAAAAATTCTTGTTGCAGATGGTGCATGGGGAACTGAAATGCTACGGCGCGGGCTTCCTGCTTCAGCCTGTCCTGAACTCTGGAACCTTCAAAAACCTGAAGTAATAAGAGAGATTGCCGCCTCTTATCAGGATGCGGGAGCAGATATAGTTCTTACAAATACCTTTGGCGGAAACCTCATAAAACTGGAAAAATCCGAAAATCAAGATAAGGCAGATCTTATAAATCAACGAGGGGTGGAGCTTTCTCAAGAGGGAGCGCCTGAATCTTTGATATTTGCGTCAATGGGACCTACCGGCGAATTTCTTGAACCTTTAGGAATGCTTTCTTCTGTTCAAGCGATAGATGTTTTTACAAGACAGGCAGAATCATGCCTTATTGGAGGCGTAGATGGATTTTTGTTGGAAACATTTATTGCGATAGATGAAGCACTCTGTGGATTGAAGGCGATTCGCAGTCTTTCTTCTTTGCCAGTAATTGTTTCTCTTACCTTTGCAAAGGGGCCCGCGGGTTTTGCTACAGTAATGGGAATAACTCCTGAGAAAGCAGTATCTGTGCTTTCTGAAGAAGGAGCCACAGCCGTAGGAGCAAATTGCGGATCTGGTATTGAAGATTTTGCAGGAATATGCCGGGAAATGAGAGAAAAGAGCGATATTCCTCTCTGGATAAAGCCCAATGCAGGGATTCCCGCATTAGTGGGCGATGAAACTGTTTATACTGATAGTCCTGAAAAAATGGCAGGCTGGGTTGATAAGCTTCTTGATGCTGGCGCCACGATTATCGGAGGGTGCTGTGGTACGACACCTGGCCATATACGGGCGATTGCAAAGGTGATACATACCGCAAGGGAGAGACAATGAAGAAGTTCTTTCTTTCTTTTTTTTCTCTCTTTATGCTATGGTCTGGAGTAGGATTTTGCGCGGATAGAATTGTCTCTCTTGGTCCCTATAGTACAGAAAACCTCCTTCTTCTTGGACTTGATAAAGAACTAAAAGGTATTACGGTGCATGATAGAGAATTTCTTCGGAAGGGAAGGGAGACAATAGGCACTCTTCTGGAACCCAATATTGAAAAGATTTTTTCCCTTCGGCCTGATATGGTGGTTGCTTCAAAAGAAGGAAATCGGGAAGAGAATGTGAAGAAACTACGTTCTTTAGGAATGAAAGTGGTGGTTCTTGAGGAGGTACGGTCATTGAAAGATTCTCAAGAAAATTTTCTCTTGCTTGCTAAAGAGACCGGACGAGAAGAGATTGCAAAAAAACTCCTTTCTGCTCTTGCAGTAAGGATGCAAACTCCTGTAAAAAAAGGAAAAAAAAGTATCTTTATACAGTTGGGGATCCGTCCTATTGTTACTGCAGGCCAGTATTCCTATTTTGATGAAATCATAGAACGCGCGGGAGGAAAAAATCTTTTTCATCGTTCATTACGCAAATATTTTGCCGTAAGCCAGGAAGAGGTAGTACGACGGAACCCAGATATTATCCTTACTCTTGATATGGGGCAGAAAGAGGAGATAGTTTCTTTTTGGAGCAGGTTTCCGAATATGGGCGCAGTGAAATTCGGAAAGATTGTGAGTGTGGATGATATTATTTTCAGCAATCCGACACCGCTCCATTTCTGCAAGGCTGTTGAAATAGTCCGTTCTCTTCTTGAGGAGAAAGAATGAAGCGGTTGGCTGTTGTGGTGATTTTTTTCTTTGTTTTGGCAGGGAGTTGGTTCTCTCTTTCCTGCGGTTCTTCCTTTTTTTCTCTTTCTACGATTATAGGTGCATTAAGAGACAGTGCATCGTTTCCCTATGAATCTACTGTTCTGCGTCATATACGGATACCCCGCCTTCTTGCTGGATTTTTTGTGGGAGCAGGTCTTTCTTTAAGTGGTGTAGTGCTTCAGGCGATACTTAAAAATCCGCTTGCAGAAAGTTATACGCTAGGTATTTCCGGAGGAGCGTGTCTTGGAGTTGCGGCCGGTCTTTTTTTTGCAAGCTCTCTCTGGGTGCCTTTCTTTGCCTTTATTGGCGGAACTGCCGCGGTCTTTTTTGTTCTTTCGCTTGGAGGTTCCAACCGTTTTTCTCCTGCAATGCTTCTTCTTCTTGGAGTAATGATGAACTTTATTTTTTCCTCTCTTTCTCTTTTGGTGGTCTCTTCGTTTCATCATGCAAAGTTTTTACAGACCGTGGTATGGTTGATGGGAGATTTAAATAGCAGTCCGGAACTTTTAGTACGAATAATGCCCCTTGTTTTGATTCCGTGCGCAATGGCAATTTGGCTTTTTCATCGGGATTTTGACCTTTTTTCTCTTGGAGAAGAGAAGGCGCGTTCTTTGGGGCTTGCAACAAGAAAAAAACGGATTATCTGGATACTTCTTGTTTCTCTTATTACTTCGTTCTCTGTTTCTATTGCCGGAATTATTGGTTTTGTGGGGCTTGTGATTCCTCATGCCGCACGATTTATATCAGGTGCGGAACATCGACATACTATTCCCGCAGCATTTTTTATAGGAGGCGCTTTTTTAGTGATTACAGATACGCTTGCCAGAGTTCTTATCCGTCCCTATGAAATTCCTGTGGGAGTAATGAGCGGCTTTTTTGGTGGGATTCTCTTTCTTCTTATGTTAGTACGGGAAACAAGGAGAAGTGTATGGTAGTAGGAGCAGAATGCCGAAACCTTTCTGCGGGATATGGAAAAAAGAGGGTCTTGAAAGAGATCTCATTTTATGCAAATCATGGAGAATGTACAGGTATTGTTGGTCCTAATGGATGTGGAAAAAGTACTCTTATGCGGGTTTTCACCCGTCTTTTACAGCCATTTTCCGGAGAGGTGCTGGTGGGAGAACTGCCGATTTCTTCCTATTCTCCTTCTGATTTTGCCAGGTTTGTCGCCTATCTTCCCTCTCATATTGAGGTTACCTATCCTTATACTGCGGGTGAGTTTTTGGCAATGGGTAGGTATCCGTTTCATCGATTGTTCCGAATAACTGATAGATCCGATGCATCTTTGTTTGATCGCGTTGTTGAAATTTTTTCCCTTGCGCCATATCTTCATACACGCGTTCAGGACCTTTCAGAAGGAGAGCGCCAGCGTCTTTTTTTGGCACAGTGTATGCTTCAACAACCTAAGATACTTTTTCTTGATGAACCAACCTCTCACCTTGATATCGGCAGACAGTATCGTACCCTTGATCTTCTGAAAGAGTTTCAGGAGAGAGAGGGATGTACGATTATTGCCATTCTTCACGATCTTAATCTTGCTTCATTTTATTGCGATAGAATTATTATGATGAAAGAGGGTTCTGTAGTTTCTGCGGGAACTCCTTCAGAGGTTCTTACCTATGAAAAGATAGAATCAGTTTATGAAGCAACGGTTCTTGTCTATCCGCATCCTATTTCTCATAAACCTTATGTGTTTGGAGTTCCAGAAGCCTGGCATACACTCTATCCAACAGAAGAACCAAGATGAATAGAAGTTGCCGAAAGAAGGAGAAAACAGTCTTATTTCCATAGTACTGATTTACAACAGGGGGGAGATATGAAGATAGGATTACAGCTTTATTCAGTGCGGGAGTTTTGTAAAACTGAGGAAGATCTTGTAACCACACTGTCGCGGGTTGTAAGTATTGGATATCGGTATGTCCAGGTCTCTGGCATTGTATCCCTGCCGGCAAAAGTTTTGCGAAAGATCTTTGATGATTCTGGGCTTACTGTATGTTCAACCCATGAATCGTATGAAAAAATTATCAATGAAACCTCTTTGGTGGCAGAGAATTACCATACCCTTGGCGCTGATGTGGTTGCTTGCCCCGGACTTCCTCAAAATCTTCATTGTGCAGAAGGATACGAAACCGCGGGAGAACAGCTTGATGCCGCAGGAAAAAAATTGAGTGAGGCAGGGCTTTCCCTTGTCTATCATAACCACGCGATTGAATTTACCCGCTATGCGAAAAAGACAGGGTATGAAATTCTTCTTGATCCAGAGAAACGAGAGCATTTAGGCACAGAACTTGATACCTACTGGGTGCAATTTGGCGGTGCTGATCCCGCGCAATGGATTGAGTGGGCATCGGGAAGGGCTCCATTATGCCACTTTAAGGATATGACATTTAAGGATACCCAGGTGATGGTTGCAGTGGGAGAGGGGAACCTTAATTGGCCTCGTATTTTAGATGCGTGTCGCAAAGCCGGAACCCGATATGCGTTAGTGGAACTTGATTCATCTCCGCTTCTTCCTTTATGGGAGAGTTTACAGATAAGTTTTGAAAGAATGAAGGAATGGGGTCTTGAGGTTGAGTAGCTTTTTTTTCTAAAGCAAAGGAAAGTTTTGAAGGATTCATTCTTTACAAGGGAGTGATATGCTGGCAACCGTTCATTCAGTAACAATTTGGGGAATAGACGGGTATCCGGTACGGGTAGAACTTGATATTTCCCGAGGGCTCCCTGGAATCTCTATTGTAGGGCTTCCTGATCAGGCGGTGAAAGAGAGTCGGGATAGGTTAAAACCCGCAATTAAAAATTCAGGTCTTTCGTTTCCAGGCGGAAAGATTACCGTAAATCTTTCTCCCGCGGACCTGAAAAAAGAAGGTCCCTATTTTGATCTTCCTATTGCCATAGGTCTTCTTGCGGCAGGCGGCGAGATTCCTCTATCTGTCTTGGAGCGTTTTGCGATAGCGGGAGAATTGGCGCTTGACGGCTCTGTCCGTCCGGTTCGTGGAGCGCTTTCTCTTTCCCTTTCTGCGAAGAATGCTGGATTTGAGGGAATGATTCTTCCAGAAGAAAATGCAAAAGAAGCTGCGGTTGCAGGAGATATTTCTGTCTATGGAGTAAAGAATTTGACTGAGTGCTGTGATTTTCTTTCAGGGAAAAGCGATAAAGATCCAGTACAGGTTGATTGGGACGCGCTTCTTTTAGAACAGAACAAATACGATCTTGATTTTCGGGATGTAAAAGGACAGTTTCAGGCAAAGCGCGCGCTTGAGATTGCTGTGAGTGGAGGGCATAATATCTTGATGATCGGTCCTCCTGGTTCGGGCAAAAGCATGCTTGCGAAATCTGTGCCTACGGTACTTCCCTCGCTTTCTCTAAAAGAAGCCCTTTCTATTACAAGAATTCATAGTGCGGCGGGAATGTCAGAATACAGTGCCTTAATGTCCCGAAGACCGTTTCGTCAACCTCATCATACTATTTCAGATATTGCTTTGATTGGAGGAGGAAGCGCTCCTGCTCCCGGAGAGATATCTCTTGCCCATGGCGGAGTTCTTTTTCTTGACGAACTTCCTGAATTTCGGAGAGATGTTCTTGAGAGTCTTCGTCAGCCTCTTGAGGCAGGGACAGTGAATATTTCTCGTGCCAGAGGAAAGATGGAGTTTCCCGCACGCTTTCTTCTTGTAACAGCGATGAATCCTTGTCCTTGCGGTTATTATGGAGATTCTTCACACCGATGCACCTGTACTGTAAATCAGATTTTGCGGTATCGAAAAAAAATTTCAGGCCCTCTTCTGGATAGAATAGACATTCATATTGAAGTGCCTGCGCTTGAAGTTGGAATGCTTATGGGAGAAGAGGGGGGAGAATCTTCTCAAGAAGTAAGAAAACGGGTGGAGGCAGCGCGTCATATTCAGAAAGACCGTCTTGCGCGTGAAACGATTTACTTTAACGGCCATATGAATGTTTCTCAGACAAAACGCTTTTGTGTTTTAGGTAAGGAAGAAAGAACCTTTATAGAAGGGGTTCTTGAGACCATGCAACTTTCTGCGCGAGCCTTTGATAAGGTCAGAAAGGTTGCGAGAACTATTGCAGATCTTGATGGCGCGGATCGGATAGGAATAGCACATCTTTCAGAAGCTGTTCAGTATCGTGCCTTTGATAGGAACATCTGATTGGTAAAGGTTATGCGGGATTTTGTTTATCTGCCAGCGCGGAATAATATGGTACAATAAAAACTATGATGTTGTATTTTTTTTGAAAAGAATACATAGGAGGTAATAATGGCATCATTGAAGGGAACAAAAACCGAAAAGAATCTTCTTTCAGCATTTGCAGGAGAATCTCAGGCGCGCAATAGATACACCTATTTTGCGTCAGTAGCGAAAAAAGAGGGTTTTATCCAGATCTCCAATATTTTTCTGGAGACTGCTGAAAATGAGAAGGAACATGCAAAGGTTTTCTTTAAATATCTTGAAGGCGGAGATGTTGAAATTACCGCCTCATACCCTGCGGGAACTATCCAGGATACCCTAAAAAACCTTGAAGCTGCTGCGGACGGAGAACAATTAGAATGGTCGGTTCTTTACCATGAAGCCGCAGAAACCGCAAAAAGCGAGGGGTTTCCAGAGATAGCCCGATCTTTTTTACAGATTGCAAAGGTTGAAAAGTTTCATGAAGCGCGTTATCGGAAGCTTATTGAAAACATTAAAAACGATAAAGTCTTTAAAAAGGAAGAACCCGTTCAATGGCATTGTATTAATTGCGGGTATGTTATTGAAGGAAAAGATGCGCCTGCAGAATGTCCTGCTTGTAAACATCCTCAACCATTTTATGAGGTGTTAGCAGAAAACTATTGATTCATACAGTAAATACCGAGCAATGATATAAGATACGAATATGAAAAGGCGCACAGGGTTATCACGATTAGTAGATGTCGCGCTTGAGAAATGGAAACGTTTTTTGAAACAGCTTGTTGGTAGAGATCTCTGGACGTGTCGTCAGATAAAATGTGCAATACAACAGCAGGGCGACTATCGCTTTTTTGTTTGTCCAGATTACCTTGATGCAGAAAGCTCGGTATTATCATTTGGAGTTGGTGAAGAGATCTCATTTGATCTCGCTCTTATACAGAACTTTGGACTTACAGTATACGCATTTGATCCAACACCACCTTCCATTGCGTGGATAAGAAAGGAGAAACTACCGCCGAATTTTCGTTTTTTTGATTTTGGTATCGCAAACTATGACGGAACTGCGAAATTTTCATACTACGAAAGCTTGGCACATAATTATCGGAAGATGGAATCTTCCTCAGCTCAAGAGGCTGTCTGTATAGCAAAAGTATACAGGTTGAATACCATTCTTTCTATGCTTCAACTCAAACAACCTATAGACCTTATGAAGTTAAATATTGAAGGCACAGAATACGAAGTAATAGAGGATATCGTGCAGTCGAACATTGCAATAGAACAGATAGTAGTTGCTTTTTATCATCGTTTTAAGGAGATAGGTATTGCGAAGACCCGAAAGGCAATAGATCTATTGAAGAGTGTAGGATATGAGATTTTTTATGTAGATTATAAGGGCGAGATTTACTCATTTATCAGGAAAGACGGAATCGCGTCTGCGGGAGCCCGCGCGGGTTTCTGTTCTTACGGAATTCATTCGGAGGGTTAGCCTAACGGCAAGGCAGTGGACTTGAAATCCACCGTCCCAGAGATGGGACTTGGGGGTTCAAATCCCTCACCCTCCGCTATTTTTTTCAGAAGGGATTTGAATTGAGCGAAGTGGAAAGATTGCGAGCGAGCGCAGCAATCTTCGCGGATGGCCGACCCCGAACGTTCCGAAAGAGAGGGGCGCCAAATCCCTCACCCTCCGCTATTTTTTTTTTCAGAAGGGATTTGAATTGAGCGAAGTCAGGCAATCCGACGAAGAGGCAGGATTGCCAGCGAGTGGCCGACCTGAGCCGTATTGAAAACCGAGGCTTGTTTGTAACTTACATACCATACCCGGTATAACTTAAGCCGAGGTGGTGCGTCATACCAAACTTAACATGCCGGTGAAGCACCATGTGAAGGCGCCAACCCGACGACTACTCTTCCTTGAAAACACTTTGGAGGAGATGTGCGTAGCGTATTTCAGCCGCACAATCCCTCACCCTCCGCAAATTCTTTTTTAGTGGGATTTGAAAGGAGCGAAGTGGAAAGATTGCGAGTGAGCGTAGCAATCTTCGGCGATGGCCGACCTGAGCCGTATTGAAAACCGAGGCTTGTTTGTACCTTACATACCATACCCGGTATAACTTAAGCCGAGGTGGTGCGTCATACCAAACTTAACATGCCGGTGAAGCACCATGTGAAGGCGCCAACCCGACGACTACTCTTCCTTGAAAACACTTTGGAGGAG
>Ga0265293_10000872_pt1 | contig 69788 bp, 62 predicted proteins | sample Munlanlewell138R_FD_192505 | JGI IMG/M metagenome (GOLD analysis project Ga0265293, IMG submission 192505) | Leachate microbial communities from a municipal landfill in Southern Ontario, Canada - Leachate well 138R | ecosystem: Engineered > Solid waste > Landfill > Unclassified | place: Canada... | reverse complement strand
TATATTGGAAAGTTTACCGTTTGGCAATAGAATTGAAAGCCTAACCAACAGCACCTAACACGCGGTAAAAGCAATGTGGGGGATGTGACGACTTCGGGTCAGCATAACTCGCATTTGGTGGTTTTTAGCGGCGGATGAGGACAATAAGCCACGAACTCCCCCACTGCTTCTACCGCCATCCGTTAGCAAAAATGGTTAAAGAAAACCCTGAATTCAGAACATTAATTTTTAAACGACATGAAAAAATATCAGACCAACATATTAATACTAACCCTAGTTTTGATATTTAGCATGTTGGGGTGCTGCAAGGACGATCCCGCACCCCACAAGGGAAAATCTACAGTTGTGTTTAACCCCGACAAGGAGTACGGCACCGTTACCGACATTGATGGCAACGAGTACAAAACCATTGCCATTGACACCCAAACGTGGATGGCAGAGAACCTGAGGGTAACCCGTTACAGCAACGGCGATCCCATTTCGTACTTGCCGCTTTCGGCTGGTTACGATATTATCTATTACGAGACCGAGGGTATTTACTGCGCCTACGATGACACCGCTGACCCCGACAGCCTTGCCACCTACGGGCTGCTGTATAACGGTCACGCCGTGGTGGACCAGCGCAACCTGTGCCCCGATGGCTGGCACGTGCCCAGCGATGAGGAGTGGATAACTCTGGTTACGTATTTAGACAATGGTGATAACGGTTTTGACCCCAATGGAACCGGAACTAATGCCGTGGTTGGGGGCAGGATGAAGGAGATTGGCACCCTGCACTGGAACGCGCCCAACCCCGCCGACAACAGCAGCGGCTTCACTGCACTTCCTGGGGGGTGCAGGGTTGGTGATACTTTCTACTATAAAAACAAGATGGCCTTTTTTTGGTCATCTACAGAGTACTACGTAGATAGCATTCCTCATATTGAAGGAAAGATGCTTTGGATGCGTAGCATCAGCGAACTGTTCGCAACCATTGGTCGTGGGGCTTTCCCAAAGGATACGGGACAGAGCGTACGTTGTATTTCTGATAACTAATTGTTTAACCCTAAATCTTTTTGCTATAATTAAAAGAGTATTTGGCACAGCGATGCTGCGGATCACTATAAGATTAGGGTGGATTAAGCATAAATATTAGCTACTCTAAACAAAAAGAAAGCGGTATCATTAACTCCTCTCGAAGTACTTCTAAAGGCTTTAAGTTTTGCGTTGAAAGATTCAGCAGATGCGTTGGTACTTCGATTATCAAAGAAATTTAGTATTTCAGGATAGTGCGAATAGATCGTGGCAGAGATGGTATTAAATGATTTAAAACCTGAATCAGTAACCTCATTGAACCATTTAGCTAGCTTGGTATAGGCAATTCCTTTCTCTTTTGTCGATGTAAATATCACCCGTAAACCATGAGCCAAGGCGTACGCTTTTTTTATATCAGGATAAAACTCGAACAGAAACCTTGCCCTTTCCTTCTGCTTGGGTGTCCATTTCTCTGCGGATTTGAATGGTAGGTACCGACTCCGGGCCAGCAGCTTTTTTTTAGTATCCCCATTGGCTAAAAGTGCTGGAACATACTCCTTGTGATTCAGCCTTGCATTCTCTGTGTCATTTGTAGCCTCATTGATGGCATCCCAGCGATGCTTTATTCGCATCTCCTGTAGCGCATCATACGCCAGCTTTTGTACGTGGAATCGATCAACAACCCGATGGACATTAGGAAAGGATGATTTGACAATCTTATGCATGGTTTGAGCTATATCTAGGGTAACCTCTTTTACCTGGTCTCGTTGCTTGGCGGGAATCCGTTCCAGTACTTTTATGACGCTAGCCGACAGCGTACCCTCCACCATGGCAATTAGGGAACCTTTCCCTCCTTTCCCCGCTTTATTCGTTAAGATAGTGTACAGCTCGCCATTGGAAAGGCTGGTCTCATCGAGGCTAAGATTTTGGCCCATATTCTCCGGGAAAAGAATCCATTCCTTAGCGTGCCCTTTCTGTTCCAATTCATTAAATCCGCTGAGATGATCCTTGTATTGCTTGACAAAATAGTTGCCATTTATAGAGTAAAACTTCTCTAAACTACTACTGCTTATGGGGTAAGAATCTATGTAATTCTTTAAAAAAAACAGCAAACTCCTTTGAGTAGCTGGTGCCGTTTGCTGTTAGATTCCACTTGGTGGTGTAAATTCTTGCCGGTCGTTTTATCTTTCCATTTATGCCGCCTAACCATAAGGTAGACAGCCTTATCGCGTAACGGGAAGTCTTGAATACGAACAGGCTCATCAAAACCATGGGATACTAATTCTTTATCCAAGTGTTCGGATGGTTTTAATGGCTTCTCATCTAATTGAAGCAGTTAAACGTTATCGCCTTCCTCCTTAATTTCAACTAATTCAAAGTATTGAAATAGCTCTTGGGGCAATAAATACTGTAGTAATGTTCTTAATCCCATAAAACGAAATTAGAAAATAAATTAAATCCACCCTAATTTTGCTTTGATCCCTATTCTATACTATATGCACATTTTTAAATCATTACAAAACTACAGATTTTTATCCATAACTTAGTCGAAAATTTATATGGCTAACACGCCAATCATAAAAACAACTACCTGAACCATAGCAGCAAGCAAAAAAAATAAAATGAATAGCAAACAACAATCAACCTTCTTCGATAGACTAAAACAATTTGTTGAAGACAAAGAATTAATCAAGCTAATTTTATCAAATAAGCGGGATGAGTCATCAGACTTGAAAAATGTTATTGCCACAATAGTGAATCTTAAAGCAGGGTACCGACTTAATATAGTGTACCGACATAATACCAAGGATATTACTAAGAATTATCCTTTCGAAGAAGGTCTTGAAATTATACTCGGGATGTTTACAAACAATTTTCTAAATGGCGAAATAATTGCAAATACAGAAAATATTAAATTAACAACAAACCCAAAGGGTAAAATTAAATTATCTATCAAAGAACCAATTTTACAGCCTTTAGCATCTTTTAGTCACGATAATATCAAAGATAGAATAATTGAAACTAAGCAAAACATATATTTACGAGAGTTAGGAATTACCAATGCAAATTGGGAGGTTCGTCGCCAAATGAGCGAAAATACAAGCAAATAAACAGATACATTGAACTAATTTCGCCAGAAATAAAGGAGCTTGGTAATCTTGACGAGCTACAAATTGTGGATATGGGTTCAGGAAAAGGGTATTTAACCTTCGCCTTATACGATTATCTTCATAATAACCTTAAAAAGAAAATAGAACTCACGGGTGTAGAATTTAGGGAGGATTTAGTAACACTCTGCAATGCCATTGCACAAAAAGCTGAATTTGAAGACCTAAACTTTATTACGGGGACAATTGAAAAAGCGGAAATAAATAAAATGGATATCCTAATTGCCCTACATGCTTGCGATACTGCAACGGACGAGGCTATTTTTCGGGGAATTAGTTCTGATGCTTCGCTAATTGTTTGCGCACCCTGCTGTCATAAGCAAATTAGGAAAGAATTTAATGTTACAAACGAGCTAAGCTACGTAGTTAAATATGGCATTTTAAAAGAAAGGCAAGCCGAAATTATTACCGATAGCCTTAGAGCTTTAATACTGGAAGCTTATGGTTACAAAACCAAAGTTTTCGAGTTTATTTCAACCGAACATACACCAAAGAATGTAATGATAGTTGGGCGAAAGGTAAGTTCCAATACCGCTGACAAAGAAAAAATAATGGAAACGGTTCAAGCAATAAAGAAAATATATGGTATAGAAAAACACTATCTCGAGAAGTTATTAAACATTTAACGTATCTCACCTAACTTACTGTGGAGCAAAGCACTACTACAGTACATCTATATTACTAAATATCGTCTCACCTGTAGTGGAATATACAAAGTATCGTAATGGGCCCTTCTCCTTATAAGGGTTGCCTGAGTACCCCAAAAGATTTACCTCATTGCTGGATAAACTATATACCTTGTCAATGTAAAAACTCTCTGATGTAATTACGGGTTTAACTCTTGTAATCTCGCCTTCACTCGCAATGTTAACCATTAGCATTGCCCAATCGCTCTTGCTGGTACTGGCAACCCCTTGTTGGCCATTAATGTCGTACTCCATAAAGTTAAGGTAAGCAACACACTGGTTATCTGCTCTTACCAATCCTGCAAGGTTTCCCTTCACGTTTAACTCAGCAGTCCAGTTGGTAGCGCTCAAAGAGTCAACCTGACAAATAGAAATCTTTGAATAGAAATCATCCTCATCCAATTGTTTTTCACCAAAAGCCAGATGGCCGATTTGATTAATCTCATCAAACATAAGAAGTATAGGCTTATGGGGGCTACTAACCTGACTCCTGCGTACAATTTTACCTGTAGTTCCAAACTGAACAAGGGAGTGTTTAAACACTTTACCCGCTTCATCGTCCTGAGTACAGGCAGAGATTATGGCAACAAGGCCATTTTCAAATCCTAAGACCTTAGTAGCACTTTGGTTCATTTTATTCAGCGCAGCATTGTCAGTCTCAACAACCTTAATCCAGTCAACCTTACGCCCATTATCTATCTTAGCTACGAATGCAACATTGGCCTTAGATTTAACCTGATATCCTGATACGTAAACGGGTTGTCCTTGACTATAATATACATCCTCGGTAATATAGCTATTAAGCGCAGGGTTACTATCGGGGCAATTTGGCTGTAATGAAATTTTAATGCCTTTATTACCTGTTGCAAGCGTAAATGTTCCTTTGGCGCTCGCCTCATTCTCTAGATAAGTATCAAGGTTATTGACTGTTTTATCAAAAGTTTCTTCTAAAAGAAGGGTTTGATTTTTTAAATAGTTACTCAAGTCGGGGTCATTATAAAAGCTAGTCGTGAAAAAGTTGCTAAATCGGCTAATCTTGTCAGGGTGAATAGCATTACGAAGAGTTTTTAACTCGCTTTTGGCAACGTTAAGATCCTGCGCTACTCTGTAATAGTAACGGAGTTTACGGTTTAACAGTGCAGAGCTACTATCGTTCGGGTTATTAAGAGTATTCTTGGTTGATAACATAAATTGTTGCCGCTTATCGGAATACCTAAAGAGTTCACGGATAAGTGAGTTGCTATCGAATCGTCCCAACTTGAAGAGAAACATCTCGTCAAAAGATTTTAATGCGAGTTCATCTGAAAAGCTACTCTTAGAGAGGGTTCTTAAGTTAGTATCGAAAAGCCATTGAATCCCAGCAATTTCTTCTCGAAGATTTAGAATTTCATTCCCGTAGACAGCTTTGTAATCGGCTACCCACTTGCCGTAATCCCACAGTTGAAACATATTTTGAAGAAAATCACTATTGGTAATTCCGTCGAGTCTAAAGGTTCTAATGGGTATCACTTTATATTGCTGGTTATATTGACCAATCGGGAATTTTTGAAGTAGCTCTTTGTACTCATCAAAAGCCTCTTGGGTTGCCTTAAACTCCGCATCAAGTTCACTAAGTTTGGCAAGGAGTTTTTCATCCGTTTTAAGCAAGGCGTCGTTGAAACTTTCGTACTCATTATTAATGGCATTGAAAATTTGAACGCAATTGTTGTAATGATCCTTGGATGATTTAAGAGCGTTAAACGATTCCTTCAAGGCCTCTTTTAGGTTTTTACAGAAAGTTACTCTGCTTTGTGCAAACGCAATAGTCCCATCATTGGTCAGTTCGAAACCTGCTGATTCCAAAGGGATATTAGCGTAATGCTTTTTATTTCGTCTTACCTCGTTATTGGTCAAAAAGTGTATGAATAGGTCGTAATAAATTACCGCATTATCAATATTATAGTTTACCATTTCAATCTCCCTAAAAGGGTCGAGTTCCTTAATAATCTGTTCAGACACGTAGCCCAACTGGAGGTATGTGCCAGCCATTTGAGGGTTTTGTCCTCTATACTCAAAAAGCCTTGAGTATGCTTGTTCGTGGGTTAAGCTCCCCATACTCTCAATTATCTCATCGTATGAAAACCTCTGTCCGTTTGCCTGGTACACAGCTATTAGGGCAAAGATGAAAACTACCATTTTTCGTATAATGTAGCTAGAATCTCTTTTCATTTTAAAACCTATTTAATATGGAAACCAATACTCAATTCTTATATTTCTTTAAAATATTAAAAACACACTTTCCTTTCGTTACAGGCGGTTATCTTTAGACACTGTTGGTTGCCTCTCGTTCATCTCCAATATCTTAAACTCAACCCGTCGATTAAATGCTCTATTCTCTTCGGAAGAATTTGGAACCATTGGCATTTTGGGGCCATACCCCTTAGCTACGAGCCTTTGTGTTTCCACATTATTGTCAAGGAGATAGTTCATTACCGACTGAGCCCTACGATTAGAAAGCAGCATATTATATGCTACAGTTCCAACATCATCGGTATGAGCCGAAATTTCAATAATTATGCCTGGATTAGTTACAAGAAGTTCAACCACCCTGTCGAGTTCAATAAACGACTCGGAGTTTAAATCGGCTGAATTGGTTGCAAACGTAATGTTATTGAGAATGATGGCAACATCTTCTTTTAGAGGGTCAAGTTCTACGTTAATGCTTGGGCCTTCAACCTGTTCCACATTAATCACACCTCCTTTAAAAAGATACCCCTCGGCGCTACTTATTTTGTACTCGTACTCATCGCTTTCTCTGAGGTAAACAACTCCTTTCCGTATGCGAGAAGCGCGAACGAGTTCCTCGGCTAAATCCATTCTGTAACTAACGCTAAGGGGCTCAGACACCAACATTTCATCGCCATAGAATATTTGAACATCAATGGTATTGTCACCATCTTTTAGGTAAACTATATTCTGAAAATCAATCCATTGATTTTCAGACCAGTCCAATATTGTCTTCGAAAATTGCTTCTCGCCGTTAACAATCACGTTAATCATTTCAAGTGGATATCCTGAGCGCACTTGGCACTTCACTTCGAACCCCAATTCTACACTCTCCTTACTGTCTGAGGTTATCCAAATAATTTCAGGTTTATTCTTAACTTTTTCAATCTGTTTCTCAGATTGAATGGCAAATTTTGATTTGATACCCAATGAAGAAGTATCCCAAACCTTTAATGTGTCGGACTGGGATGCCGAGGAGGCAAACTCCTTCCCATTTTGACTAAAAACAACCGATGTGACACCGTAGGGTTGCTTGGGACTGTGATATACTATTGCGCCCGTACTGATATCAAAAAGAATTATGTAGCCATCCTGTCCAGCGCTCACAATATACTTCCCATCGGGACTATACGATACTTTTTCAATGGATTCAGTATGACCAAGCATAGTATTCAAAAGCATATAGTCAAAAGTACTCCACATACTAATTCGCCCTTCATTGCCAGCTACAGCAAAAAAACTACCATTGGGACTGTATACTACAGATTTTATGGCATCGTCTTCACAAGCAAACGACTTAACAGTGTTTCCATTGGTAATATCCCATATATAAGCTTTCCCTTTTATTGTTCCTGCTACAACTGTTTTACTATTGGGGTGGATTGCAAGAGCATCAACCTGTTCATTTTCATTATTAAGAATAAAAAGCTGTTCACCCGTTTCAACGTTCCAAACCCTTACCGTTTGATCCTCGCACGACGATACAATTCTCTTCCTATCGGCACTGATGGAAAGAGCTTTTATTGACCCTTTGTGGCCAATAAAACTTCGAACAATGGTGCCCGTAGCTACTGTCCAAGCGGCAATGGTGCCATCGGGTGAACCCGTAACGAGGTATTCATTATCATCTGAAAAAACAATGGTTACCAATGCACCATATCCTGTTATCTCCTTTATCAGTGCTTTGCTTTCCATATCACGAATCAACATTCGGTTATCATCACTTATAGTGACAATATACTTCCCATCGCTACTAATGTCAAAAGCAATAACATTATGCCCCTTCTCAACCAAAGCTGTTTTAAATCCTACCTGAGCAAAAATATGGCAATTACTGAAGAGAAGCAGTAAAAAAAATAATATCCTATTCATTGTTTAACTATTTAATCTCAAAGTTTATATACGTTATGCCCTAGTTTAATTTAAAATTCCATTTATGCCAAGTCTCCTCGGCGGCTGGGCTCACATTGGTTTGAGGTGTTTGCTCTGCATTGTTTATTATAATGGATCTAACGCCAACCGTTTCGCGGAGATAATCGGAATACTCTTTATAAGAAATATCCCCCTGGGTTTCACGAAGTTTATGAAGAGCAATATAGGTAAACATACCATGCTGCACATCGCGGTATGGGTGAGCGGTTTGATTTTCGCTACTAGCCGAGAATACAACCAGATTTCCTTTAAGCATACCTGGTTTAGGCCGAACCTTTACGGCACGGGCTGAAACCAACCCAACATTTCGAGCACCCCCGCTAAAGCACGCATCAAGGAAAACGGTTACCCGTTTAGATGGATGCTCGGTTAAGGATGTATACAAGTCGGTAAGTTTAACCCCATACCTAAGGCTTGTACCTGTAACATCAACAGGTATTATGTACGGATCTTGGGTTTTCTCGTCGGGGAAACCGTGCCCAGCATAGTAGAAAAAAACTTCGGCCTCACCGTTAAGAACCTTGATAATATTTGAGAGTTTCTGAATCTCATCGTGCATTTGAATGGCACGAGCATTGGTTAAAAACAATACGTTATGCTCCGGAACCCCCAGAACTCTTATTGCATAGTCCTTGAAAAGGTTCGCATCGCGAATTGCAAAATCAACATTTGATTCTTTTTGCAACCCTACCTGAAAAGAACTATAATCCTCATTACCTATAACTAGTGCAAATCGAAATGGGCTTGTGTCATTTTTGTACGGTACAGCTAGGTTGGGGTCGGCTAGGCTCTTCTTATCTTTTTCTTCAACTTTTGCTACTGTTTCAGACATTGTAGCAGTGTTAAACGTGATAACCTCCTCGCGATTAAGGTTTTTAAATGTTATGTCGGCATTAACAATTTCTTTGGTCTCGGTATCCGAAATAAGAATTTCAAAAGCTTTCTTACGAGGCACTAGCGGGAGATCTCTCTCAAACTGCGAAAACGTAATATCACCCCAAAGCTTAAACTCAAAGTTCTTCTCCTCAAATCCTTTTGCACTAGCACAAACTTTGTAATTATGCCCAATGGGTAGTTTTAACAAAAAGCTACCCGATTCTTTTTTAATCCCATTGATGCGCCTTTTTTTATCGGATAGCACTTCTACCCAAACATCGGCCTCGAGAGGTCTGAAAATCTCACTATCGTACACAGAGAGGTCAAGTTCAATCTCATTAAAAAGTTCTACTAATTCTGGCCCAAGTTTTTTTTGCCCTCCTCGGTAATCTAAATGATAATTGGCAAAAGAATACCCTTTATCGCGAACATCGATCATATAAGTGGCATCATCGCATAGCATTACATTATATTGCCCAGTCTGGTTATCGCTCTCAAATTCGCCTAACACGTTCAAGGTAATTGGGTCTAGAACACGGAGCGAAGTTTTTAAAGGGGTCTGATTCTCTAATTGAATAATATTTCCGCTGGTAACAATGGTATTAAGGGGCATAAATTGTTCTGGAATTGGTGCTTTGTATATTACTCCAGTGGTTTCACGACGCGATTCTGTCTGCACTAAGTAGTAAATATCTTTACCAACCAAACGTGGGTTTATAATGGTAGACTCTGAGGCAATCTGGCTAATTTTCATAGGCAAAAGCCACGATCCTGGTAATATTTCACGAGCAAAATAGATGTTATACCCTTCCTTCGGGTTTTCCTGATCAACAGATGAAAAGTAAACTGTTTTACCATCTTTAGTAAAATTGGGCCCAAACTGGCAGCCCTTGTTTATAGCATCGTGCATAGGCTTTGGTGTTTGCCAAATACCATCACTACTCTTAGTTGACACAAAGAAAGTTTGACAATCGGGTGACCTCGATGGTTTTTTAAATCCTTGGTTTTCATTGCTACGAGAAAAAAACAACTTTTGCGCACCAGGAGGTACCGAAGGGTAATACTCATTGTTTTGACTATTAATTCCATTACCCATTTTTTGAGGCTCACTCCACCCATCAGCCTGCCTATTAGAGTAGTAGATGTCGTATCCTCCCTCGCCCCCGCTAATGTTAGCGTGAAAAAAGAGAGTTTTTGCATCAAAATAAAGCGAGGGGCCTCCAATGTTTTCCCCTTCAGATGCAAACTTGTTAATAGACTCAATAGCGACAGGTATAGACCATAATGCTCCATCGAAATGGCTTTCATAAAGCAGTTCTACTCCGTTTTTACGTAAGGAAACAACCATATAGTTCCCTTCGGAATTAATATCAAAACCTGTCACATTTTCCCAATCACTCACTCTTTTGGGCAAAATATTCTCGCTAGCCACTACTTGAAACCTAATAATGATACAGGCAATTATTGCAGCAACCTTTGCTATCTGTTGAACTTTAATATACATTGTTTCCACGTTTTTACTTTGTTAAACGAAGTTACAAAATAAAAATCATTATTCAACTGGTAAAAAAAATTGTATCTGACAATAATTTATAGGGGGCTGGTACGAGGAAAAGAAATACGAACCCCATTAGCTTTGGGGTTACATTAAACCATTTTTACGAACCACAACCAACATTTAAATTGGTTGAGAACCCAACCAACTTGAATACTAGGGCGTTAATAAAATATTTTGATGCTATACCTTTAAAATGGAACGAGTTTTTCTAAATATTGTATTCAACTACCGATACTAAAAACCACTTATTACCAATAAGTTTAAACTTATACTCTGAGGAGTACCCTGAATCTTCAATCCAAACTTTTTGAATGAATTCATTTGCGCTTTTTTGATAATTTACTTTATACAAGGCTGTATCAATGTCATATACTCTTTTTTTTACTAGTCCGAAATTATCTTTTGTCCAATGAATCACTTCCGTCCCGTCAAATTTTTGTCCCTTTAATGGCTGGTTAACTCTCGATTTTTGAAAAATGCTGTCGGAATGAAATTTATCGTAAAAACTATCGAAATCTTCAACTTTAGAAGAGATTTTAATTGGTTTACTTGATGTGTCTTTAGATGATTTACACGAAACAATTAGTACCTGAAAAATACAAAATAGCACTAAAGCCTTAAATATTATTTTTTTAGAATCCATTTGAGCCTGGTTAAATTTTAATAAATCCTTCAAAATATACGCTTCCGTGAACCATTTTGCATCATACTTCAATAAAACTAGGTTACCTACGGGTTGCTATACAAACATACACTTTCTAAATTGTATTTGGAACAGCTAAGAGCGATTTTTGTTTAGATTGTTATAGAAGGGTCTCCAGGTTTTCTATTGAACTAACCCGCTTACGATAAAGCCTATAAATGCCATTTTCGGAAAGAAAAGGACTACCCTCGGGCTCATTCAATTTAAAACCCTTTACTACGGTTCTCATTAAATGCACCCAATTTTTTACAGAAACTTGCTGCCCTGCTAGCTAATAGCAAAACTATGGTAACAAGTAATATTTGGGTGTAACCAAAGGGTAATGCAAAATACTTGCATCAGGCTATGGTCCAAAATTTTACCTATCTACCCTCGCGGAGGGTAGATAAGTAAAGCAGTATACCTAAAACAATATGTTTATAAGGTAAAAGAGCCAGTGTGCTGATATTCCAGCAAATAGGCCGCCTATGGTATGCGAAAGAAGAGCTTTCGCTGTAAGTTTCCTGTATCCTAAAGAATCGAGCATTGCTGTATGAGTGCTTAAAAATCCACTCCAGCACATACCCATTGCCGTAAACACTGCAATGGCGTTACCATCAATTAATCCTGCATTCTGAAATTTAGGAATTAAACCAAGCGCCGCACCAACCGCTCCGAGAGAGGTTATTGGAAAGGCGATTAGCTCAGGGCTATGAAATCCGAATAGCCATTCAAATATAAAGTTAACTTTTTGCGCAAGATGTGGAAGTAAAGCAATCCCCTCATATGCTTGCCCTGTGTATCCTTCGGAGCTAGGGCCAAAGGTAAGCATCATAACAAATGTTGAAATAATCAGTACTCCTGGAATAATGGCGAGCCCCAAATCTACCCCTGTTTTCCCTCCGTCGAGTATTGCGTTTAAACCCCTTAAAAACACGCTTCCTTCAGATTTAAACGAAATTTTTTGCTCATCTCCCCCTTCAACCTGCTCCGTTTCTAACTCAGGAAACTGTTTAATGGTAAATCTTTGCATTAATCTTGTAGAAATAATACTACCAACAACAGCGCCAACCAAGCCAACAACAGCAGCTGTTCCAAAACCCCTACCTGCCATAAAAATTATTACAACCAGCCCCATACCAAATGATGTTCCAAAGTTAGTAAGGGATATTAATTGGTACTTTTTAAAATAACGATTAAAGTTGTTTTCCTTTGCAAGGCTAATAATTGCAGGGTTATCTGACAGGAATGTTAACAGCCCGCCCAATGCCGCAACACCTGGAAGGTTATAAAGTGGTTTCATAAGCGGTTTTAACAACACTTCTAGCAAGCGAACTACTCCAAACTCGGTTAAAAGTTTGCCTAAAGCGCCCGACAGCACCGTGATGGCCATAATGTAAAAAACGGTGTCTATTAGTAGGCTGTACGAGGTTTGCATAATTGTGTTAAGCATATTTGGCAAACCCATTCTGCTCCCAATAAATGTGAATGTTCCGAAGAATAAAATTAAGAAAATGCCAGCTTCTGTTCTTCGTTTAGTCAGAAATTTTAAAGAATTATATTTCATAAACTTTTATTAAAATAAAATTATTATTTCAAAATATTCATTTGCCATCTAACCCCAATATTAAAAGTATGGTTCTGTAATTGGTCGTTATTTGTAGCCCAAGCGGCGTGTATACGCACATCCTTGCTACCTAAAGGGTAGTATTCTGCTCCTAATCCATAGAAAAAATACTCCGTCCCAGGTTCAACAAAACGGTCGTAAATAAAAAAATCGGCAGGCTTTTGCGCTTTATTCTGATCATATCCTGTTTTTACGAACAGCTTAATTTTATTATTTACGGCATACTTCACATTCCCAATAACAGAGTAATCCGACAATGGTTTGCTCTGCTGGTCAAAGAATCTGTCCATTAAATCAACTTCAATGGATAAATTATTTATACTGAATTTGTTTCCTAAAGTAATATAATTAATGAAATTATCTTTTTCGACTTCTATCCTATTTAAAGAGTAAATGGAGTTGAAACCGTTAAAATTTCCGTACCATATTAAGTTATAGGAATAGATGCTTTGGAGCGTTTGTGTTGCAAAGGGTGAATTAGTAACCTGTAACCCAATGGTGTGTTTTTCATCGGTTGTTTTATAGCTAACCGTTCCCCCAATTTGGTAGCAAATAACATTATTCCAAAAGTTCGACCAAAAATATAAATCAATTGGTGCCGCATCATACTCAAAGCCACCTATGGCAACAATTTGTTTTCCAGCGGAGAAAGAAAAATTTTTATTTATTTTATAGGAAAGATACATCCAATCTGTTGCATTAAAAAAACTTTGGTAATCAAACTTGCTATCTAAAATCATTCGTTGACGATAGTTGTAAGAAAACTTGTCGCTAATCTCTCCTTCGAGCAAAATGTTTAGGTACCGTCCATCAAAACTTGACAATGTGGACGAGTTATCCTGAGTTGGAACTATACTAGTAAAATCGAAACGAGTATCAAACTTCAATCGAGCAGTGGGGAATGTATCCTGTGATAGAAGGAATTTTGGTAAAAAAAGAAATGCAAGTACTATGGCTATTATAACTCTTCTCATATTCCTCAACTGTAATTTTTAAAATTTCGCAAATATATGTAATTATAAATGCTCAAAACTATGACATTTACTGCCCTGCTGCTATGCTATAAAACATTACAAAATACAAGGGTTTACCAACACTGTTTGTCAGTGGTTTGCCTTATTAAGTTGCACAAATTTTTCTTGTATGAGAAAAGTCATTATTTATTTGAAATTTCAAAGTTTCTAAAACCTCTATAAGATAATGCGAACACGCGGATTGGCAAATAGTCAGCGAATTAAAAACCCTCCATCTGGTTAAATAAAATTTTAATTGCTAAACAAGTTTTCTAACTTTTACCTATCCAACTGATCGTCAGAGCACAAACAAAATTACAACTACCCTCACTTTACTCCGTTTTACAAACCATTCTTGTAAATTTATAGGAGGAAACGGCTGTTTAGCAAAGCCAATATATCCTTTTACCAACCAGTTCTAAATCAATATTTGGGTAAAAAGTTAATCTGGGAATTTGTAAGAAGATGCAAAACGATTTCTGACTAGCTAACACAAGCAAAAAACAGTAATAAAAAATGGGGCAAAAGCCCCATTTTTTTCAGTATCGTTAATCGTTCTATCGATAAAAATCAGGTTTGCTAACTTTAACCAATCCTTCTATTCGTATTTATTTTAAAGAACGACACAAGGTCAATAAGTGTTTGCGATTGATTTGTAAGTTCCTCGGCGCTCGATGCAAGCTCTTCACTCATCGAGGCGTTTTGTTGAGTAATGGTATTAAGCTGGGCCAAAGCGCCGTTTACTTGGTTTGTACCATTGCTTTGCTCTATATTCGACGATGTAATTTCTTGCACTAAGCTTGCTGTGCGTGCAATTTCGGGTTTTAGCTTATCAAGCAGCTGTGCTGCCTCATTGGTTACCGACACACTCTTATCGCTTAAGGAGATAATTTCGTCGGCAGCAAGTTTACTGCGCTCGGCAAGCTTACGAACTTCGGCAGCCACCACTGCAAAACCTCTTCCGTGCTCGCCTGCACGGGCAGCTTCAACGGCAGCATTAAGAGCCAGTATGTTTGTTTGGAAAGCGATATCGTTAATTATGGTAATTTTTTGTGATATTATATTTATCGAGTCCAAACTTTGTTTTGACGACTCCCCTACTTGCTCAATTCCACGCGATGACATTTCCGCTATTTTCTCAGTTTGCTGGGCATTATCTGAACTTTGCGAAATGTTTGCAGCAATCTCCTCCATTGTCGACGAAACCTCCTCAACCGACGAAGCCTGCTCCGATGCACCCTCTGAAAGATGTTGTGAGGTTTTGCTCAGCTCCTCACTTGCTTCGGCTATTTGATTTGAGTTCGTAATTATGGTTTCAACAATTTTGGTTACGTTCTCAATCATTGCCGACAGGCTTTTCATTAACCCTCCAACCTCATCGTTACGGTTTTCTAAGTCTTTTGATACAGTTATCGTCAGGTCACCATTAGACATCTTATCGAGCAAGCCAACCGCTTGCAGCAAGGGCGTTGCAATACTGCGGGTTAGCAAAACCGCCCCAAAAATAATAAGCACTATTACGAGTATTATAATAATAATGGTGTTAATCATAATGCTGCGGCCGTGCTCTTCACTCAATTTATACGCTGTATCTGCCTCAATTTGGGTAAGGTCTGTAAACTTATCCATAGCCCCACGCATTATTTCAAATTGCTGGCTGTACCGATTAAGATAAATAATCTCAGCTTCATCTAACTCATCATTGTTAATAAGGTTGATTAATTCACCAGTAATTTTTTTAACCTCAGCATACGCTGTATGAAAATTTCTCGATATCTGTGCATTTTCGGGCCTATTGTCGAGCCCCGATGTTTTTTCAAATATACCGTACCGCTCTTCCGTCTGTACTAGGTTCTCATTTACACTATTAATAAGAGACGAGATTTGCCCAGCATTGTTATTGTCTTTTACAAGCATAAGTTGGGCTATGCTTATACTCGACTGGTAGGCATCGCGATCGGCCTGAAGCAAGTAATCGATACTTACAAGGTGAACCCCATAAATATTATTAATTTGCTGGTTAATTACCCTGGTTTGGTATAGTGCGTAAACAAACCCAAATGTGGTAACAATTAAAAAAATTACAAAAAAGACAATTAGCCGGGTACCAATCTTTAAATTATTTATTAATCCCATTTCTCTGTTCTCCTTATTAGTTAGTAGATTTAAACAATTCGGGTTTGAATAAAACTGATACGAATAACCAGTTCTGTATACCATTTGAACTTCCTGCTTTTAGAAGTTCCATCGTTTTTTGAGCTTTTAGTGCTGAGTAACCAACAGACAATGTAGAATTGGTATAAAACTTATAGGCTAAAACCGCATCAAACTCTACTCCCAACTGTTTTTTTGCAGCAACAAAATTTGCTGGGAATAAACTTAGATCTAAAATGTTATTTGTTAACCTAAAATTATGTAAGGCACCTGTTATGGATAATTTTGGAGATATTTTATAGTCGGCCTGTAGAAAAATATCATTAAGCCCGCCTCTATTGGTGTGCGTTGGGATGTTTGTGAAGTAATCCATATAGCCGTAATAACCGTGACCATCGCCAAACACTGTCGAAAAAGTGTTGTCTTTATTGTTATCATCTAGCGCATTGTCTCCAGATAGGTAATCAATACCTAGTGCAATCTTCGCATTATCGTTAATTGTTAAAGTAGGCTTTAAATGGAGAAGAAACGAGGAGATATTTACACCCGCTCTCGATTTACCATACTGGTAATAACCCATTACATCAATACTAATATTATTGGTGTTATATACTGCATAAACCCCTGACGTCCCTCGGGCATATACTCTACGATAATTTCCTACTGCCTGGTTACCATCAATTATTGTTATAAACGACATATTGAAGTTATCACTAAACTTGTTATATAGATGCAGCATTGTGAGGTATTTGTACATATCAACGGTGTAGTTCGATTCGAAATTCTTGTCCGAATCATTATTATAAGCCAAAACCAAATCGGCCTTCATTTGGTCCGCATTATTGTACTGGAGTAACGCGGCATCGTGAACTACTGGGGTGTTGCCCCAATTTTTCAGTCCCATAAGCCTGTTCTTGTCATAAGTAATTTCTTGCCGTCCAAGCTTAACAGCTAGTTTTTCTGATATGAGGTATCTAACATATGCCTCATGAATGCCAATTCCTGGATCCTCAACTCCAAATTTATTCTCACCCCATATCCGTCCGTCTTGCAACGATATGTAGGTCTGTAATTTATCATTCGAATAATCAATGTTTAACCTTGTTCGCTGAAAGGTTAAAAGGGCAGGGTTCGTTGTGTTATCCGACAATGATTTGTACCCATCGCGCAATTCAGTGCGCAGCCTGTATTCGGCATCAACTTTAAACTGCCCGTAGCTTAAGGCGCTAACCATTATAAAACACAACAGGAGTGAGCAGTTTTTCATCATAATAAAGGTGTGGTTTTTTAGACTTGGTAGGATATTCTCTGTTTGAGAATTTCTTAGTGCAATTGTTTGCATAGGTTTTGAGTTTTATAGTGGATTATACTTAAGATACATATACAAGGTTACGCAAGATAGCTTTCATATTACTTTTAAGTGATTGTTCTCACTTAAAACTTGACAATTATAAAATACGATTAGGTATTTTTAAGAAAACTGGGGGAGAAAGCATTCCATATAATAATGCTACCGCCAGCTAGTTAGTTAACATAGGAAACCCCAGAGAAATCGACAAGTTCACCCAAAAAAATACGAGCGGAATAATACTTACAACTATTCTACATACAACGAAGTTACATCAAACTCCATAGTAATATTGCAAATTTTGCGCATTACCTTTTGGGGTAATATTTCAATAACCACATTGCCCCCAATTCACCTTGCCAGCACATTTATAAAACCACATCAATTTACATAGGTAAGTTATAATAGCCTCTCGATTAACAGATGCTGTGCCTGATTTGACCATCCATTTTTTAGGCCGTTTTTTAAGCATCAAACATTTTTCAATGTGTGAATGATGTAACTATTGCCGAATATTATGTAATACTTTTGATTATCAGATACTTGACATTTGCGATGGGAGTTTAAGGATAATATTTAATTGACTGGGATACCTTTTTACAACTATAATCAATTTTCATTTTTGCTAGTATCCTCTGGTTCCACAACAGCTACGCACTCATTCATCACACAGTTAAAACTATTCTTAATGTTGTTGTTTATGTAATTTGGCTGCTCAAAATATTTAGTGTGCTCAGTAATTTGCAAGGCAGCACAATTTAGTTTCGGTTTAAGCATTTGGAAAATAGAGAAGTTTCACTTAAAGCACCCCATTAAAAATATATTATGAAAAACAAGATGGACAGACTACGTCAAATTGCAGAAAAACTACTTTATATAAAAGATAGAACAAGTCGAGTACCTTTTTTCGAACCAGATAATAACAAGCGAATTCACGAACTTAGAGTACATCAGATTGAGCTGGAACTACAAAACGAAGAGTTGATGCTGGCAAAGGATAAAGCAGAATTTGCAGAAAGGAAATACACTGAATTGTATGATTTCTCACCTTCGGGTTACCTTACACTTTCAAAAAATGGAGAGATTACCAATTTAAATATCAGCGCTGAAGTGCTATTGGGAAAAGAACGTTCGCGATTAATCGATAGTAACTTTGGCTTTTTTGTCTCGCCTAACACGAGAGCCACCTATAATAGTTTTCTTCAAGACGTATTTAAAACGCACTTAAAACAAACCTGCGAATTTACGCTGGAAACTAACGGTAATAAACCAATATACTTGCTGGCTATTGGTGTTGTATGCAATACAGACGAAAAATGCTTGCTCACCCTAACTGACATTACCCGAAATAAACAAACCGAGAACGAATTAATAAAAGCCAAATTAAACGCCGAGGAAGGCGACAGGCTAAAATCGGCATTTCTGGCAAATATGAGCCACGAGATTCGAACACCTATGAATGGCATTCTGGGTTTTGCCTCCCTCTTACAAAACATAAGTTTAACAGCCGAAAAGCAGCAGGAGTTTATTCAGATTATTCATAAAAGCGGTGCCCGTATGCTCAATATTATAAACGATATTGTTAGTATCTCAAGAATAGAATCGCAGCAAGCTGAAATTGAAATTATAAACACAAATATAAATGAGCAGGTAGAGTTCATTTATAAGTTTTTTAAGCAAGAAGCAGAACGAAAACAGCTGGATATTAAATTTACAAATGGTTTAGAAACAAGTAATGCGTTTATCCTTACAGACAGAGAAAAATTATATTCGGTGCTAACCAATTTGGTTAAAAATGCCATTAAATTTACTAACACTGGCGCCATTGAATTTGGGTACGATGCGAAGGGTGAATTCCTTGAATTTTATGTTACGGATACGGGCCAAGGCATCTCGGACGAACAGAAAGAATATATTTTTGACCGCTTCAGGCAGGTCGACGAATCATTAACACGGAATGAGGGATCGGGGTTGGGGCTGGCAATTTCCAAGTCATATGTTGAAATGCTTGGAGGTAAACTTTGGGTAGAGAGCAAACTTTGGTATGGATCAACATTTCGATTTACAATCCCCAATCGAAGTGTAATAAAAAACGAAACACCTCTTAAAACTGCGATCAAATAAAAACCCATCCCAAAGCTAAGCGTTCTCGTAATTGATAATGATGAAACATCACGAGGTTTTTTTGTTGTATAATTTGTCCTAGTGCTAAATATTTGTAATGATTAAATAAAATCCTCTTGGGGTATTATTTGAAGAAAAACAATAAAAGTGTTGTAGGAACCAGCTAGTTCAGCTTGGATAAATTAAGGTTAGAGGCAAGCTTTCGAAACAAAAAATTAGCGTAAAACATTAGGACTATCCGGAAAAACTATGTTTAATTAGAAATATAACCAGTCATAGCAGACTATCTCGATTGGATAAAAAAAGGGTAAAGCATTCTAAGTAAGTTCATTTAAATGAAAGCAACTAGTCGAAAATTTTTCTTAAATTTCGGCTAGCTGCTTTCGTTGTTATTTTTAATAATATTCAAAAACAAATAAGCGCAAAAAGTTAAGCTATATACAAGGGTAATTCCTTAAAAGGCTTTAGCCAATTGTAAAATTCAAATAAACACACTATGCAGAAAAAAGAGATGAAATGCATCGCAGTTTTAACGTCTGGCGGCGACGCACCAGGTATGAATGCTGCAATTAGGGCGGTAACACGCACTGCACTGGCAAATAATATAAAAGTATTTGGCGTCAACTACGGCTTTCAAGGGATGATAGAGAACGATTTTTCTTACTTGGATTATAAAAATATCGGCGGTATTATAGGCTTAGGCGGAACAATACTGAAAACGGCACGATGCAAAAAATTTACGACGTACGAGGGCCGAGAGATGGCATACAAAAACTTGAAAGAGAAAAACATTGATGGCGTTGTTGTTATTGGTGGCGATGGGTCTTTTAAGGGGGCGGCACAATTCTCGTCCGAATTTAATATTCCATTTATTGGCATACCAGGAACAATTGACAACGACATTACTGGCACAGAGTACACCATTGGTTTTGATACAGCCCTGAATACAGTAGTTGAAGCCGTGGACAAGATTAAAGATACCGCTACGTCTCACGGACGTATATTTTTTGTTGAATCAATGGGACGAGAGGCTGGGCTACTGGCGTTGGGAAGTGGAATTGCGTGTGGTGCGGAGGTTATACTTATTCCCGAAATTTTAGAACAGGAGGAGGAGCTGGACAGATTTATTCACAAGGACTTAGTAAATAAAAAAACTAGCGGAATTATAATGGTTGCAGAAGGTTACAAAACGGGAGGTGCAATGAAAATTGCCGAAAGGGTTAAAGCAAAACATCCCAATATTGAGGCTAGGGTAACCATTTTAGGCCATATACAACGGGGAGGCAGCCCAACTGCTCAAGATCGGATTACCGCAACGCGTATGGGAGTTGCAGCTGTTAACAGCTTACTGGCTGGTAAAAAAAACTTAATGATTGGGTTAAAAAATCGGGATATTGTTGAAGTTTCGTTTAGCTTGGTAGAAAAGGCATTCCGCCCAATAGAGAAAGAATTTATTGATATTCAGGAGGTGCTAACGCGCGATTGAAGTTTATGAAATAATATCCAGCGCAAAGCATTAAATCGAAAATTAATGGCGTTTAGTTAAGGTTGTCGGCTTTGACCCCGCTCAGCCCGACAGTGCTGAGCCTCACCCTTACCGTGAGCGTCACACTGGGCAAAGTCGAAGGGTAGTCGAAGGGAAAGTTATTATTTAATAGTAGTTTGCATCTTGTTAGCGAAACGTCATTAATTTGAGAATATTTAAAGTGTAACTTTAGTCCTTATATTGATTCGCTCCACTTCGCCAGCTCCTCATCCACAATATCGTTAAGCGAAACCTTGCGACTAATTTTACCAATAAGGTGATCAATTTCTTCGTTGCGAAGAATGTCGCGCACACCAGCTCGGGCATTGGCTATACGAAGTAAAATGCCCTTTGCCTTTAAATCCAGGTAAAGCTGGCCAATCATTTTAGCACCTGCTCGGTCAACTTGCGGAGAGGTATTCAAATCCCATACAACCGTTTTGAGCGAAGGGTTGGCGTAATCGACCTTTGAGAGGATATGGCTTTCAATGTAATCCGTATTAAAGTAATATACCGATGATTCGACCCTAAATAAAAAAAGCGGGGGGAATAGTTCATTGTCTGGGTTTCGCACAACATCAGAGTAGCGCTGGGTGCCTGGTATCCTTCCCAAAACAGCAACGTGGGGGGTCGAAACTGCCTTAATTACCAATACTAAGGTAACAATAGTGGCAATCAGAACCCCTTCAAGCACACCAAAAATAAGCACGCCAATTAGTGCGACTGAAGCAAGAACGAGCTCTGTTCTATTGGTTCTCCATAAATGAACAAACTCTTTCACATCAATTAGTCCTCTAACGGCCTCAATTACAATACACGCCAGCACCACGTTAGGCAAATTTTCTAGTAAGCCAGTAAACAGTAATAGGCAAACTCCAATAGTTAGTGAGGCAAATATCAATGCGATGGGTGTTTTTGCACCAGCCTTATCATTTACAGCTGTTTGCGACAATCCACCGCTCACAGGGTAACTCTGACCGAATGCTGTGGCCAAATTAACTATACCAAGAGCAAGCAATTCTTGCCGTGGGTTAATTTTATACCCATTTTTTTGCGCCATTGCTTTTGCCGATGAAACAGTTTCAATGTATGCCAACAAAAAACAGGCAAAGGCTAGCGTAAATATTTCATCAATATCTGCGGCATATAACGTGGGTACGTGAAACTCGGGCAACCCAGCAGGAATCAACCCTACCGTACTTAAACCAATATTACCCAGAGGAGTTAACGAAACAGCCAGAATGGAAGCAATTACCAACAGGATCGCTATGGGTCTTCCAGAGAAAAACTTCTCTCCCAAAAAAAGCAGAACAAGCACAATGGCTCCAAAACCAAGCACGTAGTAATTAAATTGTGGCCACTGCTGCACAAGTGCCACCAGCCGAGTAAAAAAGCTTTGACCTCCACCCGGGACGCCAAATAATTTTGGCAGCTGGGTTGTGGCAATGGCAAGCGCCGCCCCAGCTTTAAAACCCAACATTACGGAATCGCTAATAAAATTAATTATACCATTCAACCGTAAAAAATAGGCCAATATGCTCATCCCGGCAAATACGAGTGCTGTAAACGATGCAATGTCGGCCCACCGCTGTGGATCACCATTGGCCATACCTGAAATAGTAACCCCTATAAGCAATGATATTGCCGAAGTGGGCCCAATGGAGAGTTGCTTACTACTTCCGAGTAGGGCATAAAAAAAACCGCCCAAAAGGTAACCGTAAATACCATACTGTGGGGGCAATCCGGCAAGTGATGCGTAAGCCAGTGAAACCGGTATGGCGTATGCAGCCAGCGTTATGCCTGCAACAGCATCCTTCCCTAAAAATTTTAGTTTATAATCCCGAAGCCAGGTTAAAGCCGGGATGTGGTTTCTCCAAAACATCATTTTTGCACTTGTATATTTTTCAATTCCTATACAATCGATCTACTATCTGAGCACCTCGTATTGCATTCCTCTTTCCTCAAGTTCTTTGCATACCTTCGATAATTGGGTAGTGTCTTGCAGGTTAAAGGTAATGGTTACCTTAACGTGGCCCACCGGTACGCTTGTGGTAGAACGTTCGTGCGCAATGTCGTGAATGCTAGCCTTCATTCTATCTAAAATATTTATAATTGACTTTAACTTTCCGGCCTGATCGGGAATAAGCACTTGGATACGGGCACGCAAGCCTTCATCCATCACACCCTTATCGAGAATTTGTTCGAGAATAGACATATTAGCATTCCCCCCACTAATTATTGGGATAACCTTTCGACCTTTGGTGTTGGTTTTTTGAAAAAGCACGGCTGCCATTGCTGCCACTCCAGCAGGCTCAACTAATATTTTAGCGCGTTGCAGCAGTAGGTATGCGGTACGGGCTATCTCGGCATCGTTTACCACTACCAGCTCGTCTACCAAATTGCGAGTTATATCAAAAGAAAGGTTTCCCGGTGATTTAACAGCAATGCCGTCTGCAATGGTATTAACCGAGTTAAGGGTAACCGGCTCCCCTTTCTCCATTGATACTTTCATAGATTGAGCACCATCAGCCTCAACGCCAATAATGCGTATACGAGGATTGAGCTGCTTTAAAGCGATGGCAATACCCGCAATCAGTCCACCACCGCCAATGGGTACTACCACATCTTCCACATCACGCAGCTGTTCAAATATCTCAAGGCCAATGGTACCTTGCCCTGCAATAATGTGCGGATCGTTAAATGGATGTACAAAAATGGCACCCGATTCTTTACCAAACTCAATAGCAGCTTTAAATGCATCGTCAAAGGTATCGCCTATAAGTACCACCTCGGCGCCGTAGGCTCGCGTAGCAATTACTTTAAGCGGAGGGGCAAATACGGGCATAAATACCGTGCTTTTTACACCTAGGCACGAGGCTGCGTAGGCCACCCCCTGAGCGTGATTACCTGCAGAAGCACAAAGTACGCCCTTAGCCGCTTCGGCGGGAGTAAGACTATTTATTTTGTAATACGCACCCCTTACCTTAAAGGATCCGGTGGTCTGAAAATTTTCAAGCTTGAGGTAAACATCGGCCTCCGACATAACAGAAAAAGATTTACTACGCTCAAGCGGCGTAAACTTAACCACGTTTTTTAATACCGACTGGGCATTAATAATATCACTGAATTGTATCAAGGCTTTATTGTTTTTGGTGTTTGGCATAATTACTAAATTAAACTGCAATGTTTATAAGAAGGTTTTTTAAAAATACGAATTAAAATGGTTTGGCTTAAGTTTTATCCTCCTTAACCATCTCAAATTATCCTTTAAATATTACCGTTCTATACATTAATTTCTTTCTTAAAACACAATAGTACGCTATGTACTAATTTGTTACCCTGTAACAATTTCAAATACTAGCTAAAACCTAGGGCATTTTGAGTCATATCTTTTTGTGGTATCAAAAATAGCTAAAAATAAGCATCCTCGTACACCTCGCACTAGTTTTTAAAAACCGAAGCCAAAATATTATAAAAAGGGTACCGAATGAAAATACTGTCTCAACACTTATAACGTGCACAATTAAAACAATTTCCTCTACCAAAAAAAGGGTAAACTATCCCAAAGGTGTGAATGATGTAACATATTTACAAAATTGTGTAATAGCTAATATGCCGAAGAGATATACTTTTGATTATCAATTAATTTATATGGAGAGTGATGAAATTATGTAAAAACTCTATTGGCTTAAGCCAAGCAACACGATAAAATATGGAAATTGATAGAAAGTATAAATTCCAGATGGCTTATAAGCCTCAATTAAATTGCCATGTAATTAAATTCTGCAAGATAAAGGCATCTACAAAAGTTTGGAAAATTCAAATAGAGCTACCCTCCAAACTTAATTTGACGAAAAGCAGTGAGGGCACAGCAACCACCAAATGGACTATTTGGCAGATTTTAAATTAAAATACAACAAAGCTTAAACAAAAATTGTTATATATAGTAGTGTTTAAAACAGTAAAAATTAAAATTATGGGAAATTTACTTTACATCATCGCTGTAGTACTGATTATTGCATGGGCAATTGGATTTTTTGCTTACAGTGCCGGAGGAATTATTCATATCCTACTGGTTATCGCAGTTATTGCCGTATTAATTAGGGTTATTCAGGGAAGAAAGATTTTATAGCCTAAGATTGAAACACAAGGTTTTTTTACAACAAACACAGTTTTGCTTAAAAAGAGCATTCAAAATTAAAATTAAAACACAAAATCATGGGAAATTTACTTTACATCATTGCTGTAGTTCTGATTATTGCATGGGCAATTGGTTTTATTGGATACAGCGCCGGAGGAATTATTCATATCCTGCTAGTTATAGCAGTTATTGCAATATTAATTAGAATTATTCAAGGAAGAAGAGTTCTATAAACTTGGATTTGAAATATAGAATTTATGCAACAACCATAGATTCTATGCTTCAAATAACGGGCTAAAGTTTCATCTTTTCACTTAAACCTAGAAAAATGAAAAGAATTTTAATTTTAACAATAGTCGTCGGATTATTACAAGGCTGTGTACTAAACCAAGTAACGGGTCGTAAACAGCTGAGTTTGGTTCAGGAGTCGGAGTTGCAAATGATGGCTACGAGTCAATACAAAACATTCCTTGATGAGAACAAGGTTTTAAACCCTAGCATTAGTGACGATGCCGCAATGGTATCACGGGTAGGCTCGCGAATTTCAAATGCCATAACAAAATATTACACAGCGCAGGGAAAAAAATCGGTAATAGACGGGTATAAATGGGAATTTAATACCGTTGACAGCAAGGAGGCAAATGCGTGGTGTATGCCAGGGGGTAAAGTTGTTGTTTATAAAGGTTTACTACCAATAACCCAGAATGAAACAGCCCTTGCAATTGTTATGGGCCATGAAATTGCTCACGCCATTTCAAAGCATGGCAGTGAACGAATGAGCCAAGGGCTTGTTCAACAGTTTGGAGGAATGGCTCTGGGAATTGCCTTATCACAAAAGCCACAGGAAACACAAAATTTGTTTATGCAAGCTTATGGTATTGGAAGTACAATTGGTGCTGTTTTACCATGGTCGCGGCAGCAAGAAACCGAAGCCGACCACTACGGGTTAATATTTGCCGCTATGGCTGGGTACAACCCTCAGGAAGCAATACCCTTCTGGCAACGAATGTCGGATGCTGGAGGCGCTGGTCAACCTGAGTTTTTGAGTACGCACCCTTCGGATGAAACAAGAATTAGAAATTTAAAAAAAGTAATGCCCGAGGCACTCAAATATTATAACCAGAATTAATAGTACGGTTGCTTTTTAAGTTGTACAAGAATGCTTTCGATTTAGGTTTTTTTTTTTAAAAATGAGTGAATGATGTAACTGTTTATATGAATTGTGTAACAAATTTTAGCACAAATTGAACTAACATTGCATCAAATAGTAAAAACAATTAAAAATTACGATTATGAATTCAGGAAAAGTTGCATTAGGCGTTCTAGCTGGCTTAGCCGCTGGAGCAATAGCAGGAATTTTATTAGCCCCTGCAAAAGGATCAAAAACACGGAGAAGAATTATAAAGAAAGGTGAAGATTTGTATGGTTCATCAAAGGATAAAATTGATGAATTAATTGATGTTGTTATCGAAAAATTCGAATCGATAAAAGATGACGTAAGCGAATATGCCGAAAGGGTAAAAGAAGATGTTGCCGATTTTGCAGAAAAGAAAATACCCAAAACAGAAGAGGCTGGAAAAGCACAAAAATAACGTGAGTTAAAGTAGACTTCCAGAGAGTACAATAAATATTATGCACTTAAGGAAATAACTACAGATACAATAAAAAAAGACTCCTATAGCAAAATGAAATCGTCAACGATTGAATTCTTGTACAGTTTCATTTTGCCAAGGTGTTTTTTAAAAAACTGTAATTAAAACAACACTGCAATGAGAGGGAAAATATATTCTAAAATTCTTGTTAACAGGCCAGAAAAGCAAATTCTGCTAACTGCCATTCATGAGAATATAGAGATTGACTCTTATCAATGTGGTGATTCGGTTACTTTTCAGGTAATTGAGGGGATGCTGAAGTTAAAAACAAGAAAAGAATCGGTTATTATAAATGAAGGCCAGCTGTTTTCACTACACGATAACACAAAATATAGCCTCTCAACAGATGCAAAAACAATGTTCCTACTAACCATAGAAGACACAACACAGCTACGAGAAATTACTTAATATTTACAAAAAAAACAGTATTATGCCCGAAACTACAGAAACTTTAAAAGATTCAATTGAAAGCTTACTGGAAAGCGCTACCGACTATGGTAAAACAAGTTACGAACTTGTAAAACTAAAGGCAATTGATAAAACAGCAGATGTGATTTCCACTTTAATTCCACGTCTTATTGTTATATCAATTCTAACGTTGTTCTTACTTTTCCTCAATTTGGGTGTGGCACTTTACCTTGGCGAGATACTCGAGAATATGTATTATGTTTTTTTTGTGGTTGCTGCATTCTATTTGGTTATTGGGCTTTTTGTGCATCTTTTTTTACACAAGCGATTTAAGAGGAAAGTTTCCGATTCTATCATAAAACAGGCACTTAAATAGAATATAATGAAAAGCACATCATACACCTCCCAACTTCAGGATACAATCCAATTACTGGAAGTAGAGCAGGATATAAAGCGAAAGTTGATGAAAGAAGACTTTCATCAGGCTTATGAAAGTTTAAAACCTGTTAACATAATTCAAAATGCACTGAAGGAGATGTCCGACTCACCTTACCTTGCCGACAATCTTTTAAGTACAACCCTTGGCCTTGCCGCTGGCTATGTATCTAAAAAAGTTGTTGTTAGTGAAAATAGTAATGTATTTAAAAAACTATTGGGAGTTGTTTTGCAATTTGGGGTTACCAATATAATAGCAAAAAACCCAGAAGCAGTTAGGGCCTTTAGTCAATACATTTCAGACCATTTTTTTCAAAAAAGAAAATAAAACACATCAATGGTAACTAACACAAATACGAAAATACCCATAAGTATAAAAATACCCATAATACTTATTGGCATAATTGCCTTTATATTTATTTTGTATATGGCAAAAGGCATTATTATTCCGCTGGTTTTTGCAACCATTATTGCTATTGTACTGCACCCGGTTGTAAACTTGCTTATAAAGATTAAAGTGAATCGGATTTTGGCCATTATTATTACTCTTTTCCTCACCTTTCTGGTTATTGCATCAATAGGTGCTATCGCATTTTCACAGATAGGTAAGTTTACTGAATCATTCCCAAAGTTGGTAGATAAATTTTCAGAAATTCTTAACCAAACAATTGTCTGGATTTCGGGGCATTTTAATTTAAGTAATCGTGAGATTACTGCATGGATTTTAAAAACCAAGAACGAGCTTATCAGCAGTCTACAAATTGGGCAAACCATAGCAAGCCTCAGCAGTGTATTGGTTTTTCTATTTCTGATTCCCGTTTATATATTTATGTTGCTATTTTACCGGCCTCTAATAATTGAGTTTTTACGTAGAGTTTTTGGTGCCGACCACCGAAGCAAGGTTAGTGAAGTGATAAATTTAACAAAAACATTAATACATCGCTACCTTATTGGGCTTATGCTGCAAGTAGCCATTATTGCTACAATGTACACTATTGGTCTATTGTTACTGGGTATTGAGTATGCAATAATTCTAGGTGTAATTGGTGCCTTTCTCAACCTCATTCCATACCTTGGTTCTATCATTGCAGCATTAATGCCCATGGTAATTGCCGTAGTTACAAAAACATCGCCCTGGTTTGCGTTACTTGTTTTGGCGCTTTACGTACTAACCCAATTTATCGACAATAATTTTATTACCCCAAAAATAGTTGGTTCTCAAGTAAAGCTAAATGCACTGGCTACGCTAATCGCTGTAATTGGATTTGCAGCATTGTGGGGTATCCCAGGTATGGTAGTTGCCATTCCAATTACGGCTATAACCAAGCTCATATTCGACCATGTTGAGTCGTTAAAACATTGGGGTTTCTTGTTGGGCGATACTATGCCACAAAAGAAAATGATAAACCCTATTCTGAAAAAAATAGTTCGAAAGTAACACGTTGCAAAATGTGTGAATGATGTAACTATTCCCACAAATGCTGTAACATTTTCCAAAGCAATTATACATACATTTACTGTTAATTAAACAGCAACAGCGAAAAATGTTTATACGAACGAAACACTTTAATTCAAAAGGACTACAATATGAAAAAAATCGTTCCAGTCATTAGAGTTAAAGGATTTGCAACCCAGCAATCCAAAAGGCTGAGTGAAAAAACACTAGAGAAAACGCAAATTGCAAGCCTATTTTTTGCTGAAGTTGCTTCGGTTTTTCTATTTATTAGTGTGCTAACAAAGGAAATGTTTTCGCGTGATTTTGAATTTAAAGAATTTTTCCGTCAGTGCTTTCAAATTGGCTATAAATCATTGCCCTTAATTACAGTTACAGGAGCCATAATGGGCTTGGTGCTAACAATCCAGTCGCGCCCTGCATTGGTTAACTTCGGGGCTGTTTCGTTGCTTCCTGGCATGGTAACCATGTCGCTTATTAGGGAGATAGGGCCCGTAATTACTGCCTTGATATGTGCAGGTAAAATTGGCTCGGGCATGGGTGCCGAACTGGGCTCAATGAAAGTAACCGAACAGATAGAGGCCATGGAAGTCTCATCAATAAACCCCATGCGATTTTTGGTTGTTACCCGAGTACTTGCAGCAACGCTCATGATTCCTTTACTCGTTTTATATGCCGATGCCCTAGGCATTTTAGGAGGCTGGGCAGGTGCCAATATAAAAGGGAGTGTAAGTTTTGTTCTGTACTTCTCTCAGGCATTTAGTGCGGTAGAGTTTATTGACTTTCTGCCAGCCGTGGTAAAAACATTCTTTTTCGGTGCAGTAATCGGATTGGTTGGGTGCTACAAGGGTTATAATGCCGGTCGTGGTACCGCTAGCGTAGGTATTGCTGCCAACTCGGCCGTAGTGCTGGCTTCTTTGCTAGTAATTGTAATCGACTTAATTGCAGTACAAATATCTGATATGTTAGTAGTATAAATTTAAAACAAGCGGATATGAATACATATTCTCCACATAAACCCAACGACAACGAGACTGTAATTGAAATAAACAGTCTTTACAAATCGTTCGATAATCAGGCAGTATTAAAAGATGTTTCCTTAAAACTATTTAGGGGAGAAAACCTTGTGGTGCTTGGTAAATCGGGTAGCGGAAAATCTGTACTCATAAAATGTATTGTGAGGTTACTAAAATCTGACGGCGGGGCAATTAATGTATTTGGGCAAGATGTAACAACCCTAAACCGAGAAGATTTAAACGAGCTCAGAAAAAAGATTGGCTTTCTATTTCAAAGTGGGGCACTCTATGATTCTATGACGGTAAAACAGAACCTAGAATTTCATTTAAAGAGAATAAAAAAAGAGCTCACAAAAAAGCAAATCGACGAAAAGATTGCTGAAGTGCTAGAAAACGTGGGGCTACCCAACTCATCAAACAAAATGCCCTCGGAACTTTCGGGTGGTATGCGTAAAAGGATAAGCCTAGCACGAACCATCGTTATTGACCCAGAAATAATGCTGTACGATGAGCCTACAACGGGGCTCGACCCGGTAACCTCCGATGAAATAAGCTTGCTCATCAATGAGGTTCAAGAAAAATACAAAACGTCGTCAATAATTATTACGCATGATATTGCCTGCGCACGCACCAATGCAAACCGTGTAATTATGCTACTAGACGGAACAAACTATATGGAGGGAAGCCTGGAGATGTTTGAAAAATCCACAGACCCGAACATAAAGCCGTTCTTTAAATAAAAACAAAAAAAGAAATCATGGATACACATACTGAAAAATTCAAAGTACGGTTAGGAATGTTCATCATTGGTGGTGTGGCGCTGTTTGTACTAGCCATTTTTATTATCGGGAAACAGCAAAATTTGTTTAACCCAATTATCAGACTTTCAGCAAATTTCCGAAATGTGAGCGGGCTGCAGGTGGGAAACAATGTTCGCTTTACCGGAATAAACGTGGGAACAGTGGATAATATTAAAATTATTAACGACTCAACTGTTTTGGTTGATATGTTGATAAGGAAGGATGTTCAACAGTTTATTAAATCCGACTGTGTGGTTGCTGTTGGCTCCGAGGGGCTTATTGGTGACCGCCTGCTTGTTATTTCACAAGGAAGTACCGATGCACCCACGGCAAAGGACGGGCAAAAACTCGCATCAAAAGAGCCTGTTGAAACCGACGCCATTTTGGCAAGTTTACAAACAACATCGGTAAATGTTGAGGTAATTTCACTACAACTTGCCGAAATTATGATAAACATTAATAGCGGGCAGGGCACACTGGGCAGGTTAATACAAGACTCTACCATTGCAGAAAATATCAATCAAATGATTGTGAACCTTAAGAGCAGTTCGGAAGGCTTGGATGAAACTCTTGATGTTGCAGGAAAAAACATAGTTGTTTTTATGGAAAGCTTACAGAAAACCGCGGCCAAAACCGAAGTTGCCTCAAACCAGCTTGGTGAAATAATGGTGAAAATAAACAGCGGACAAGGCACGCTGGGTATGTTAATTCAAGATACAACAACCTCTGGACACTTAACAGAAACCATTTTAAATTTAAAGGAAAGTTCTGTGGGACTAAATGAGAACTTGGAAGCACTCAAGCATAATTTTCTATTCAGGGGCTATTTTAAACGGAAGGCAAAAAAAGAAGAGAAACTGAAGAGAGAGGAAGCTGAAAAGGAAAAGAAATAAACCCTTGGAAATGAAAAACGCAAATGTGGGTCAAAATCGTGATTATACTTCTTTTTGTTTCAGTATCAGTAAATAATTCTGCAATTGCTCAGGAAGTTTCAGCTACTAAGGATACAACCCAATTTTATGGTAAAATTGAAGCCTATACCAACCAGAATAAGTTTACTCGATTCATGTTTCGCCTGTTTTTTAAGCCAGTGGCGGCCGATTTAAAACAAAAAAAGAAGAACGAAATTCGAATACAAAAACCATACTCCACATTTGAAGGAAAGGTTATAAGGAACATTAACATTGTAACGCTTGACCCTTTTGGCAATTCAATAGGCGACTCCATTACCTCATCGTTGGGTTTTACTTCAAAGGTAGGAAATCACTTTCACCTAAAAACACGAAACAGCACCATTCGTAACTTACTGCTTATCCGTAAAAACCAACCCTTTGATGCTTTGCGAGCAAACGAATCTGAGCGACTAGTTCGCAGTATGAGTTACATAACCGATGTGCAGTTTTACGTAGAGACTGTACCCGAAAGCCCCGACTCTGTTGATGTTTATATTCGTGAATTAGATAAATGGAGCCTCATTCCGGGTGGTTCAATCTCCTCGTCGCGCATTACCGCCAACCTGAGAGAAAATAATTTTTTGGGACTAGGCCATGAGTTTCAAAATAACCTTATATGGAATTACTCAACCAACAACTACGCCTATAAAACGAAATATTACGTTCCCAACTTTCGCAACACCTATATTAATTCATCAATACAATACGGCATTGACGAATACGGAAACTTTATTAAAAGCATAGCGGTTGACAGACCGTTTTTCTCACCCTTTGCAAAATGGGCCGCTGGTGTAAGTGTTTCCCAAAACTTTCATAACGATACTATTTGGTCCGTTAACAATATGCACTATAAGTATAACCAGCAAGATTTTTGGGCTGGAAATGCCACCCGCCTTTTCAAGGGGAACTCAGATTTTAACCGCACAACAAACTTCATTTCTAGCGTGCGTTTTATCCGAACTCGGTTTCTCGAAAAACCCCTTGAAACAATTGATACACTCCAGTTTTATACCAACGAGAATTTTTATCTCACAAGTATAGGCGTCTCATCACGCTTATATGTAAAGGATAAGTACATTTTTAAATTTGGGATAACCGAAGATGTGCCGGTTGGGAAAGTGATTAGTTTAACCACTGGTTTTCAGCAAAAAAACAATGCTGGGAATGTATATATCGGAGCCCGTTATTCTTCGGGCGATTACCATAAATGGGGTTACCTGAGCTACAATTTCGAGTATGGCACATTCATACACGCATCAAAAGCCGAGCGGGGAGTTTTTAGTGCTGGCATAGACTATTTTACCAACCTAATTGAAATTAGAAACTGGAAATTAAGGCAATTTATAAAACCCCAACTTGTTGTTGGCATAAACCGCACCGATTATGATACCTTAACCATAAATAAGGAGTACGGGCTAAAAGGATTCAACAGTCCCATACTATCTGGTAACAGCCGATTGCTGCTCACTTCACAAACCCAACTATACGCCCCTTGGAATTTTATAGGATTCCATTTTGGCCCGTTCCTAACTTTTTCGCTGGGTATGCTTGCGATACATCACAGCATCATTAAAACGAGAATATGCCAGTGAAAACGGGACAGAACTCAATGCTATTTTGCCAAGAATGAGTCCTTTGAATCCTCAGTATTTGACAAAAAAACAAAGTGTATTTGAAAGGATTGTTTCGTTTGTAGAGAAGTTTAAGGAAGTTGGGGGGCAGATATAAAACCTCGTCTTTGAAAGCCCGCACTAAGCTATTGCATATTGAAAGCGATGGTCTTAAAAATTGGAAGGCAGAATTTAAAGAAGAGATCATACTATAACGGGAAGTAATTGGGAATAAGTTTAGCGATTACACTTTTATACACATGCTTAGGTTGTTATTGAGATTGTCACGTATTTATTAATATGTATATCCGTTTTTATAAAAGAAAAAAAACTTAGAATCTGGGCAGTTTAAATAAAAACTCTAATCCTCCGCCCAACCTATTTTTAACTATGATTGTCCCTTTATGCAATAAAATAGCATTTTTCACAATTGACAAGCCTAATCCTGACCCACCCGTATCACGAGTACGCCCCTCATTAATTCTATAAAAGCGTTCAAACAAACGATTTAAGTGTTGCTCATTCTCAATGCCAACACCTGTATCGGAAAATAAGAAATAAAAGAAATTCTTGTCTTCATTATACTGATTTATCGATATCTTCACGTCGCTTCCAGCATAACGAACTACATTGTCTGTCAGATTTCTAAAAATTGAATAGAGCAAGTTGTAATTCGACTTAACAATTAAGCCATCTGGAATATCCCAACTCACATCAATTCCATTTTCTTGCAATGGAAGTTCAAGGTCGCTTTTCAAATCTGCAAGTACTTTACATATACTTACAGCTTGCAATGAAAATGAAGCTGGTGCTTCTTCAATCTTTGTAATAAGACTCATGTCTTGTATAAGCTCGGATAGAACCAGAACCTGCTTGTATGCTTTTGTCAAGAACTGACGCTCTTTATCTACATCTAATTGTTTTTCTAAAACTGTTTCAAGATAACCACGAATACTTGTCACTGGGGTGCGCAATTCATGAGCAATATTGCCCGTCATCTCCTGTTTTAACAAACGAGTTTTTCGTTGCTTGGTGATATCATTTATAATAACCTCAAAACTCTTGTCCTCAAACACGTTGGCTCTGAGTGAGAAATATCTGCTGTGACTTTCTATCTGCTTTTCAAAATAATTACTCCGCTCTATTCCAGAAGTTAAGAATGTATTCAGCTCGTTGAATGCAGCGTCCGAAAACATCAAAGATGGTTCCCCATTGGTAAGGTCAGTAATAACATTAAGATATTGAATAAACAGACCATTATAAAACTCAACCGCATGACTATCGGAGAAAAAGCAGACTCCTTCTTCTGAACTATGAACATGTTGCAGCAGTTTCTCTCGTTCTTGAGCTATCTTTTTCTCATTGATTTTGAGCTGTTTGAAATTTTCCACAATTTTCTCACTAATCTCACCCAACTCATCTTGTGGAAACTTTACATCAGCATTATCTATTTCGTCATCGGATGAGAGAATAAGATCTCGCAGCTGCTTAATTGATTTCCCAAATCTCGTTGCCACAAGATTTATCAAAATCAACATACCCAGAAACAGCGCAATGATATAATACAAAAAAAGATTGTCCGACTTGATGAAGTTCTGTACCTTAATATCATATGGCAAAGCAACACGAATTACGTACCCATTAAAACTTTTAGCATAATAAAGATACTCCTGATTATTTGAAGATGAAATCCTGATACTTACAGCCTTGAGTTCTGTTTTAGCTTCAACTATTTCGGGTCGTCCAGCATGATTTTCTAAAGTTGACAAATCGTTAATGGCATTGTCATATTGTACAACCCCCTGATCGTCTATCAATGTTATACGAATATTTGCTGGAAGTAGTATTGCCAAACTATCGAGACCTTGTCCCCGAACAAATGCCGCATTAATTATTTGGGTATAAGCATCTAGTTTTTCTTCCAATGCTTCTGTTCGGTATTGTTTCTCTTGTGACCGTTCAAAAACAACAATCCCAAACGTAAAGAGAGAGAAAATAACGAAAAAGTATAAAAACAATTTCTGTTTGTAGCTCAATTTCATCTTTTATAATTTTGAAATATCAAACCTATAGCCATAACCCGATCGATTGGTGATAACACTACCATAACTGCCCATTTTTTTTCTCAAACGAGTAATATGTACGTCAATTGTACGTTCAGTAATAAATGTAGTCTCTTCCCAAATGCGATCAATAATTTCATTCCGAGAAAAGACCCTATCTTGGTTTTGTGCCAACAGAGCCAAAATCTCAAACTCCGTCTTTGTTAGCATCACTTTATCACTGCCTAATGTCAACTCTTTAACTTCCATGGATATGACAATGTCGCCAAACACAATTTCTCTTCTTGACTTAGTGGTACCAACACGCTCTCTTTTAATAACAGCCTTAACACGAGCCACCACCTCTTTGATGGAGAAAGGCTTTGAAATATAATCATCTCCCCCAACAGAAAAACCCGTCAACATATCGTTTTCAGTATCTTTGGCAGTCAAAAAAATGATGGGGATGGTATTACTTGCTTTTCGCAACTTTTCAGCCATTTTATAGCCCGACATTCCGCCCATCATTACATCAAGCAATATCAACGAATGGTCAGCTGTAAGTTTATCTAAAGCTTCTTCAGCTGAATAGACACATTCTACTTCATAACCTTCGTTTGCAAGATTGAACTCAAGTATCTCGCAAATATCTCGCTCATCATCTACAATCAGTATCTTCATAACTACAAAGTTATAAGTTATTTTGAACCACCATGCTTCAGAACTTTAGCATCAACATAAAAAACAATCTCTTCTACGATATTACTACACTGGTCTCCTATGCGTTCCAGTTTTCTGATAACCAACAAGATTTTTAGCCCACAGCGGATTTCTTCGGTGTGCTGCTCCAGGTAAGATGTCAAAATATTAAGTGAGTTGTGATAACATTTGTTTACCTCTTCATCTTTAGCAAGAATACGTCCCGACAATTTAGTGTTTTCAGATTCCAATGCTACAAAGCTCTCTGATAACATTATAGTTAAGATGTCAAAAACTCTCTCAAGTTGTAAATCCTCCAGCAATTCTGGGGCAATGTTATTACAATCATCGTCCATAACATGGCGAGCAATTCCCTCTGCAAAATCACCTATACGCTCCAGTGTGATACTGATTTTTATTAATGACAATACCAATCGCAAATCTATCGCCACAGGACTATAAAGGGCTATATAATTTTCGCAATCGCAATCAATTTTGAGCTCAAAAGCATCCACACGCTTTTCTCTACTAACAACTTCACGAGCCAATTCAAGGTCTCCATTTAAGAACGATTGTTTGGCTTTTTCAAGCTGTGAGAGTACCAGTTTCCACATTTCACCTACCTCTTCCTTGATGGCGAGCAGCTCTTTTTCTTTATGTTTCATTAATTCCATCTTTTATGTTTTTACTGCATTAAGTATGAAAAGGTCTAACCAAAACGACCAGTAATATAATTTTGTGTCTGTTTATTTTCAGGATTCAAGAACATCTTTTTTGTATCGCTAAACTCCACCAGCTCTCCCAGCATAAAAAAACCTGTTTTGTCACTTATACGTGCCGCTTGCTGCATATTGTGAGTTACTATAACAATAGTGTACTCCTTTTTCAAGGTGTGAATCAGCTCCTCAATTTTAGATGTTGAAATAGGGTCTAGTGCTGAGGCAGGTTCATCCATCATTATAATAGATGGAGAGACTGCCAACGCACGAGCGATACAGAGACGCTGCTGCTGCCCTCCAGAGAGTTCAAAAGCGGATTTTTTCAACTTATCCTTTACTTCATCCCAAAGTGCTGCGGAAATTAATGACTGTTCTACACGTTCTGAAATAAAGCTTTTATCACCCATATCGTTTACTCGCAAACCATAAGCAACATTTTCGAAAATTGATTTAGGAAAGGGATTGGGCTTCTGAAAAACCATACCCACTTTTCTACGCAAGTCTTCAATATTATATGCTTTATCGTATATGTTTTCCCCATTAATAAGGCAGGTGCCAGACATTCTGGTATGGTCAATCATATCGTTCATGCGGTTAAAAAGGCGTAAAAAGGTTGATTTCCCGCAGCCCGAAGGACCAATAAATGCTGTAACACTATTAGATTCAATATGCATGCTTATATTTTTCAAAGCATGAAAACCCCCATAGTAAAAATCTATATTTTTCGTCTCAATCATATCAATTCATCTTTACTTTTTTACTAAAATAAGCCCTTAGAAGAGTCGCTAACAAATTCATGATCAACACAATTGCAATCAAGACAAGGGCAGTTCCGTAGGCAATTGGGCGAGAAGTCTCGATATCAGTTCCACTGGTTGCAACAACGTAAAGGTGATAAGGCAACACCATCACTTGATCAAAAACACTATTGGGTAGTTTGGGTAAAAAATATGCCGCAACAGTAAACAAGATAGGAGCTGTTTCACCAGAAACCCGACCAATGGAGAGTATCAATCCTGTAATGATATTAGGAAATGCCATGGGAAGAACAACCCTACGTATGGTTTCTAATTTAGATGCACCCAATGCTAAGCTTCCTATACGATAGGATAATGGGACTGATTTTAAAGCTTCTTCGGTAGTTCGAATAACCAACGGCAGCACCAAAAGTCCTAAGGTAAATGATCCAGCCAATATGGAGTCTCCAAACCCTAAAGTATTGACAAACAAAGCCATTCCGAACAATCCAAACACGATGGACGGTATACTTGCTAAATTGTTGGTCATTACACGTATAAATCTCACAATCCAACCATTACCAGCATATTCGTTGGTATATATTGCCGTCATAATCCCTAAAGGAAATGCAAAGACGATGCTGCCTAAAACCAAATAAAGAGTACCAACAATTGCAGGAAAGATACCTCCTGCAGTCATACCCTCAGTAGGAGCCGTAGATAGAAACTCCCAACTAATAACACTCATGCCGTTATAGACAATAAATCCCAATATCCAAAACAGAATACCTACAACCAATATGCCCAACATCCTAAAAAGGATAAAAGCTGCACGTTGACTCATTTTTTTGTTCATTTCTAAATTCCTTTATTGGGTTGACGTTTCGATATGACTTCGGCTGTAATGCTGATGACCATGGTTATAATAAACAGTATGGAGCCTAAAAGAAACAGAGATTGATAGTGTGCACCTCCTGCGGGCGACTCGCCCAATTCCGCCGCAATTGTTGCTGGAATAGTTCTTACAGATTGAAACAAAGAATGGGGCATTATAGCAGCATTACCCGTCACCATCAGCACAGCCATAGTTTCACCAATGGCTCTGCCAATTCCCAATACGGCAGCGGCGGTAATACCAGATCTAGAATATGGAAGAATTACTTTGTAGATGGTCTGCCAATGAGAAGCTCCTAAGGCAACACTTGCTTCGCGCATTGAAAGGGGAACATTACCGATGGCATCTTCTGCAATAGTTATTATTGTGGGAAGCGCCATAATTGCCAATATCACACTACCTGCCAATGCAGTCTCTCCAACAGGTAAATGAAAAACTTTTTGCACCAAAGGCACTAGCACCACCAATCCAAAAAAACCATATACAACCGACGGAATACCTGCAAGCAGTTCAATGGTTGGTTTCATTAGTTTGCGCGTACGCTTGCTTGCCAATTCCGACGAATATATTGCCACCCCCAAGCCCAAAGGTAGAGCAAACAGTATGGCAAAGAAACTGACTAAAAGTGTTCCTAATATAAGTGGAACTACCCCAAATAAGGGTGTAGGAGTGGCAGTAGGCATCCATTCTTTACCACCGAGAAAGTCCGCCACTCCAATACTTTCTGTAGGAAGAAGTTTGACACTTTCAATTCCAACAGGTGCATATTCTTGAGGCAAATAGGCAATAATATTAACATTGCTTGTTATCACCTCACCTAACTTTGCAGACAAAAGTGCATAATCTTCACCCAAATCCTCTTCTGAATAGATATTGAAAATTTCATCGAAGCGAAAAATAGTAATTTCACCCTCTTTGCCACCTACATCTTTCCAATCAACCACCTCCGAATCGAATATTTCTTTTATTTGGATGACAGAGAGTTTATCAATACTATTTTCGGAGTTGACACATAGTACATACCCTTTTTCCACAGATGGAGAGTTGAAAAGACCAACTCCCTCTTTGAAGAGAAAGACTACTATCAACAGTATAGCGATACTCGTAAGAGAACCGCTAATAGTGAAGATACTTTCAACAACCCGTTCAGTAATTTTCTTGAACTTCTTCATCTACTTAATTAACTGTTATAAATCCAACCTCCGATACTATTTGTTGACCTACAGATGATAGTAGATAATCAATAAATGGCTTCACTTTTGTCTCTGACTCTAGCACATAATAGAAATACAGTGGGCGCACAATAGGATAAGTCCCTTGTTTAGCATTCCTCACAGATGGAGCTTCGTATGTTTCTCCATCATCATATGACACATGGATCGCTTTAACACTGCTGTTTAAGTATGCAAGTCCTACATAGCCTATTGCACCAGGTGTTTGACCAACCGACTGAATTATAGAACCTGTTGCTGGCATACTCATAATGCCATTCATATAATTCTTATTTTTCAGAACACTCACCTTGAAAAACTCATAAGTGCCTGAAGAAGTTTCACGAGAGTAAGGGACTATTTTTAAATCAGCACCACCTACTTCTTTCCAGTTGGTAATCTTTCCTGTAAAAATATCCTCAAGTTGATTACGAGTTAAGTTTGTCACATTGTTTTTTGGATTTACCACTATTGCCAGAGCATCGTACGCAACAATGACTTCCTTTATGATTTTACCTTCCTCTTTCAACTTCTGTATCTCAACAAATTTTATTTTTCGAGAAGCTTGCGCGATATCTGTTGTTCCTTCAACCAAGGATGAGAATCCTACACCACTACCACCACCAGTTACAGTTATTGATGCAGAGGAATTGGCTTTCATATAATTTTCGGCTGCTTTTTGCGAAAGAGGAAGAGTTGTATCCGACCCTTTAATACGTTGGGCATAAATGGTGCTTAGACAAAACACAATCAAAACTACTGATAAAATTACTTTTTTCATATTACTATTTTTATGATTCATATTACTCGTTATTGATATGACAAATCTACTGTGCGGATATTACCTATCCTTTACAATACTGTTACATATTTGTTAAGATTAGAATTTGTATTGCAAGCGTAGTGTGAATAGATCGTCTTTTATATCGCTACTGAAGTCTGCTAAATTTTCGGTTGTTTCATTTTTCACAATGTCATAATAAGCTTGTATGCGGATATTGTTGTTTGCCTGCCATAAAAACCCAAGACCCAATGTGTAGTAGGCAATATCCCCTTTGTCTGTTCCCTTCTGACCAATTTCTTTGTCCGATACTTTTGTGTTGGGATTATACCAATCATATTTAGCCACTGCCGATAGAGGAAGTCTTCCTAAGTCTTGAATCAACATAACATAACCACCACTAAAATTACGGATATAGGTATCTGTGGATAGCAGTGTGGAAGAGTTTGGACTTTTGCTACCACCTCTAACACCGGGCTGTGTTCCGAGTAAATATTCACCACGCAGTTGAGTCAATCCTACAACACTCTTCAAACTTAATTGTGCATCGGTCCCAAAATATTCACGTTTTGAAAATTTGCCTATATTAGAGGCATCGGATATGAGAACAAGGGCATTGCCTTTCATGGAATAGACATTTTCAGTGCCCTGATATACACGACCATTATAGTAAGAGACACCAATGCTCCACTTACCATTACTTCTAAAGTTGTCGCTGGCAGTCAGGTGTCCGATAAAGTCTTTCTTGCTATCAGTCTCTTGCTTAATACCATTACCTGCAAACAGCCCTGCCTCTAATTTCAGGAAATGCCAAGGTGATATTTTCGATGGTTGTAATGTGAACGAAGCACCCATGTCACGCTCATCGGGAAACAGAGTTTGATATACAGTTGAACGTTCGGGGGACTCGCGACGAGAAGATGAATAGCTGATTTCGTATCCAAATGGACGATCGAAGATTCCCGCTTTAAAGCAAATTGTACCTACCCAAGGATCTTTTATTTGTAGATAAACATCTTTGAATCCAATCCCTTTCTCTGTCATGTCAATTTGAAATACACTCGACGTAAGACCTTCTTCATAAGCAAACTTAACACGACCACGACGAACACCCATACGGTTAAATGGTTCTTTTGGATTTTCATTCCTAGAACCAACTTTTAAGGAAGCAGCGTCTTCACCCCATTGATATTGGGTTTGGATATATCCTGAAACTTTGAGTTTCTGCAAATTGGATACTGCATATTCAAGAGCTTGAGTCTGTTGCTCCAATTTATTTAAAGGAGTTAGCTCCTCTTTTTGATGTTGAGCAAATACTGCTGTACTTGTTAGTATGACAGCAAGTGAAAAAATGTTCTTTTTCATACTTTAAAATTGAGTTATTAATTTTCGATACAAAACTACAGTTCTGATGTTACACAGACTTTTCAGGACTGTTACGAAAAGATTAAGATTCTCAATAAAAAAAAGTTAGGAAAAGTATAAACGATGTTCGTCATTACTCTTCCAATTTTAGCGCCAGCCCGTCTGGCATTGTTTTTAGTGTAAATTTAGTTGGCAAAAAAAAAGCCAATGAAGCCAGCCAGATGCTTCGCGTGCTTTTAGATTCAACAAACGATGTAATCGTTAAATTATCAGCTGATTGGAAAATAGTTGAGTATAATTCTGCAGCCGCAGATTTTTTTGGGGTAAAGTACGACGACGCTATAAATCAAAATTATATTGAACTATTTATACCCAAACCGCTAAGGCACATAACAGGGCAACAGCTAAGCCAGCTGCTAAAAAAGGTAAAAACAAATAAAGTAGAAATGAAGGTGCTTGGAGCAAACCTTCAAGAAATTGAAGTAAAATGGGACGCTAATGTCATTTTTGACAATCAGCGGGTACCATCGGGAGTTATACTTAAAATAAAAATATAGAGCTATGATTAACGAAGACATGGATTTTACGAATACTGAAATGTTACGCAGAAAAGCCGAAGAGTTACTGGAAACCATGCAACAAAAAGAAATAGTTGCTAAGGAAGAGGCTGATTTAAAAAAGCTTGTTCACGAGCTACAGGTACACCAAATTGAGTTGGAAATGCAGAATGATGAGCTTCGTCATGCCTACGATACAGCGGAAGAGGCCCTTAAAAAATACACCATGCTATTTGATTTGTCGCCCATGGGCTACATTACCCTCAACTCAGACGGTGGCATTTCTGAACTAAATTTTACGGCTGCCGAAATACTTGGCGAACGACGTTTTAGCCTAATGGGAAGCAATTTTAAACTTTTTGTCTCGGAAGAGTCAAGAACCGTTTTCAATAACTTTTTTAAGAAAATTTATACCAGTAATACGAAGGAATCGTGCAAAATACTATTGGGATATAATAGCAAGCCTTTATGCTCTGTATACATGGAAGGAGTTGTTACCGACGATGATGAAAATTGCCTTCTATCGATAGTCGACATCGCAAAATTTAATTTGCATAACAATTCGTAAGTATAGCCCAAGCTAGCATCATTAAATATAATCCATCCTTCAACTCCGTTCAGGTCGACTTTCAGACTGAACGGCCTGCTCTAATCAAAGCAAAGTAACCTCTACACCCTACCACACGATTACATCGTGTGGTTAACAAGTAAAAATTATTACTACAAAAGTCTCGTAATAATTTAAGCCACACGACGCAGCAAAACCATTTTTAACGTAAATTTGCGTTGCCAATTATTTGGCAAAAAAATGCGTGAGTTATGTAACTCTTATACATAATGGTGTAACACATATTTCAACACGTTGGGTTAACTTTACTAAAATTTTAATAAGAGGTTAAAACAAGTAAGCCTATGGAACCTAAGAGTAAAGTAAAAAACTTCCCTGTTGTTTGTGTGGGCGGTTCGGCCGGTGGGCTCGATGCATACATTCGTCTACTAAAGCACCTACCCGCTAATATGGACGTTGCCATTGTTATTGTTAATCACCTGCGGCAGGTAGCAACGCTGCTCCATGAAATTCTTCCCCAACACACCGAGATGCCCGTTAAACTAATTACCGAAAAATTAGATATAAAACCAAACCATGTATTCATCATTCCCGAAAAAAGAGATTTACACGTTCTAAACGGCGAATTTCGGTTAAAACCAATATCTAAGCCCTGGGGATGGCCCGATGTAATTACTGTTTTTATGAAATCGCTGACCCAAAACTGGGATGGTAAGCTAATTGCTGTTATCGTTTCAGGTTATGATGGCGACGGGGCCGCAGCACTTTGCGGCATAAAAGAAGTGGGAGGGATTACGATAGCTCAAAAACCAGAAACTGCAGCACAGCCCGATATGCCAGAAACTGCAATTGAAAGCGGGTGTATTGATTATATTCTTTCACCTGAAGACATTGCGTTGCAGATTAAAAAAATTGCACATAACGAGCTAGGCAATAACTGAAAGCACAGTACTCTTCTAATTAAGTTGCCTATCAAATAAACCAATTACTTTACAACCTGCCATTTTGTTTAGAGCATTTTGTACCAAAACATTAAATATATAGAATGCAGGCACAACAAAACCAGCAAAATTTATTACAACTAAATTAACATAAGGAGTAAAATATCAACCTTTTAACAAAAAGAACAAAATTTTTCGAATTTAAACAAAAAAACAAGGGTAAAAATGGAATTAACAGAAATATAAGCGTAACTTGCACTTAATTAAATATTTTGAAAAAATGAATAAAGGAACAGTAAAGTTTTACAATGATTCAAAAGGATTTGGATTCATTAAAGAGGATGGAACCTCTAAAGAGTATTTTGTACATTCATCTGGTCTTAAAGAAAATATCAGAGAAAATGATGCAGTAACTTTTGATTTGGAAGAAGGAAAAAAAGGATTAAATGCAGTGAATGTTAAGCTAGCCTAGCTTAATGTAAATTATCATTTAAAATTTAATCCCGCTTTTAGCGGGATTTTTTTGTGCCATTTTCAAACCAAATTCACTCTTAACACCCAATAATTGAGAGAGAGAAATTCACTTTAAAACAGCTGTTAAGTAAAGTTGTTGTAGTTAATCGCATTACAAAACCCATTAGCCCCTTTGCAGCAACATTGATTTAACAACTCTTCAATCACAAAAAGGCACAAGTATCTCAATACCTATTAAAACAAACAATAGGGTATCAAAGTGCTCACTAAACTTTACCTTAAAAAACATCTATTTTCGTAAAATGCAGACGAGCAGTGGATTTTATTAAAAAAAGCTGTAAACGGTTTACCTATTCTTATCAGCTTTTTTTTCGGCTTTTGCAGCCCTTTTTTCCTTTAAATTTTTACTCGGAGTCTTCTTGTCACTCTTCGCTTTTATGTCCTTTCCTTTTGCCATAACAGTTGTGGTTTGTTGTTAATATTTACTTGCTAAATTAAGGCTTCGTTGTAACCGCTTTTAATAACTACCGAAATCATTTTAAAACGTCCGTTAGCTTTTATTGCATTTGATGCATGGGCCGGAACAATAATGCCCTGTCCAGTCTGAAGTCTATTGGATTTGGAATCGATTACCACTTCAGCAATCCCTTCAATAATATAAATAAAAGTATCGAACGGCGATATTTTTTCCGCCAAAGTTTCATCCGTATCCATAGCTAAGACGCTTATAATTCCAGTGGGCTTACTAACAATCGTTTTACGAACCATCGAATTTGGAACATAGTCAATGATTTCTGAAAGTATGTATGATCTAGACTTCTTAACTTCTGTAGTCATCGTTTAGTATAAGAATAATGACCGATTATAACGTTTCCCTCCATAAAACATAGCCCTTGCGTTTTAACTTCCTCTCACGTTTCAAGAGAGTTGAAAGAAGCTGCAAATTATGAATCTACCGCTATTTCAACTAATATTTTTATAAATTCCTAGAATTGTTTATTCCTTTTCATCCGTTTATCTTTTTTATCTGAAGTTGAAATTTAGTCCAATGGTCAAAAAGGAGTTGTCTTGTCTAAAGGCATTATTCGACAGGTTCAGGCTGTATCCGTATTGAAGTTGCAACTTCACCTTTTCAAATCCACCTTTAACCGTTATGGCTGGCTCTAGAAGGAAATTTGAGGAATTGTTGTTTAGGTAAATAATTTGATCTGCTTCTTCAAAAATCAAATTTCCCTTTATATTGCTATAATTAAGATTTACAATTCTCGAAGAAATCGCAACAGAAAAGTATTTTGATTTATACCCAAAATTTGGTTGAATACCATATCGAAAAATATTTGCTGAAATATCTCCGTTTGTATGTGGATTTTCTGAAATGCTAGCTGGAAAGTGATTCTCTAAATTACCTATACCAAAAATACCATAAACCTCAAGCACAAAATTATCAGCGATAGGCTTAAAATATCCGCCACCAAACTCAATAAATTTAGCCGACCCGCCATTCCCATTATCCAAATCAGAAGGAATAAAAAGGGCACCATTTGCTTTAACTGCAAACCCTTCCGTTACCCCATAAGCACCTTGAAATTCAATTTGATTTCCATTTCCTGAAAGCGTAAGGTTTGTTTCACCGCGCTCTGAAATTAAGGGTACATTCTGTGTGTTAGGGGTATAAAACTTTGGGCTACAACCTGTAAAAATTAAACTTACAAGCACTATAATTATTGTTAAATTCCTCATATGCAAATAGTTTAATGTTCAGTAAAGTTAATAGCTTGTTAATGCTAAAATGTATTTAATTATTAAAGAAAAAGTGATAAACTATTTCCCTATTAGTTCATTGGAATAACAATCCTAGCTTAATATGGTTGCCCATCCCTTTCATAAAACTGGATTATTTTGCTAAATAAAAATTAATAACGAAACAGCCCTACCAAATCGCACTAATACTTTAGATGAAATGCATACTACCATCTTGACAGGCATCTCGAATTATTAAATAGAGTAGAAAGGTACTAGGATAACAGTTACTATGTATTACACTATTTTAGTTAAATGTTACAATATTCACACATCTTCGAGCGTCTCGCGACGATGTGTTTTCAGCTTCTTAAAGTGGCTGGGGGTTAATCCGGTTATTTTCTTAAACTGATTTGAAAGGTGTGCAACGCTACTGTAATGCATTATATAGGTAATTTCGGTAAGGGTTAACTCATCATAAACAATTAGTTCCTTCACCTTTTCAATTTTATGCGCCAAGTAAAAATTTTCAATGGTGGTACCCATTACCTCCGAAAAAAGATTTGATAAATACGTGTAACTGTAGTTAAGCTCTTCGCTTAAAAAGTCTAAAAGGTTTACTTTTATTTGTTCGTCGGTGTAGTGAACTAGCTCAATAATAACGTTTTTTATTTTTTCAATAAGAACACTCTTCTTATTGTCCATCAGGAATAAACCCGCCTCTTTTAGCTCAACTTTTAATTGTGCCAGCTGCTCAGGCTGGGCTTCGCCAATGATTTCGGCTTCGCCAATTTTCACATATCCATATTCTAGCCCGAGTTTTTCCAATTCGGCCTTCACCACCATTTGGCAGCGAATACACACCATATTCTTGATATAAATCTTCAACCTTCTCTAAGATAATTAAGTGTTACAAGATACTGTTTATTCTGGTATACAAAGTGAAAGTTTTAGTCAAAATATAAAGAACGAATTATTAGTAACGGAAAGGGTGTGTAAGCACCCTGCTCACACACCCAAAAGCCTAAATGGTAACAATTACTACTAAATGGTTATTAGTACCACAAAAAAAGATGACACTGCCCTACCAATTAAAGTTAAACATATTACTAAGACCTATATTCTACAGGTAATTTTCTGAAAATAATTTTGCCCGCAATCGGTGATTTTTTAATTATTTAGTATTATTTGTTGTTAAGTCTTTTAGCGCTTGACCCAGAATATCCATATCATACTTAAACTCAAGCTTAAAAGCTTCCCATCTTTCATTACCATCCTCTTTAGAGTCTCTAATCTTATCCTTCAGTTCCTGGTTCTTCAGTTCCAGCGCGGCCAGCTTTTTATCTAAAATAGCCTTATTTGCTTTGCTCTTATTTTTGCCGTCTTCTTTTAATTTGGCAATAGCTTTTTCATTCGCCTCAATCTTAATGTTTGCTTCGGTTTTAAAGGCTTCGTACTCTTCAATATAGTTTTGTCTGGCTTCAATAAGGTTTTCAGCAGCTTTATCTACCTTTGCTGCCCTATTGTTTTCGTTGGCCGATTTACAACCACCTAGCAAAGTAAGGGCTGTTGCAAAAGCGACTAATCCTAAGATGACAATTGATTTTTTAATTATTATATTCATAATGTAATATATTAGGTGTGAAACATTTCACTATACAAAGATGTGTTGATACAGGCTGTTTTGTGTTATATAATTAAATGCATTTGTTACATCATTCCCACTTTTTAAACAATCTTCGGATTCAATTTCATTAACCCTTTATAGTTTCTAACTGCATAATTTTAGGCTAAGAATAGTGTGGATGTAAACTTTATTCTCCCACAATGAGTAAAAATTAAAAAAGAAAAAGTAACGAAGGTTCTGCCCTCGTTACTCATCATTTTTTGCAATTTAAAATATAGTCTTTTTTGTTTTTTAATTAAAAGACCAACGTACTAGTCCTAAATCACCTACCTGCATTTCTATTATGAGTTTAAGAATAGTGTTATCAACAACCTTATATGCAGTAACATCATCAAGAGTTAAAGTTTTTCCATCCTTTGCTAAAACCCAAGTACCTGTTTTTGTTGAATTACAGGCATCTTTAATAACATAAGTTCCATCGGCTTTAAAATTCCACTGTGAATCCTTGTCGCAATCGGTCATAACACTCACTCCCAATACAGTTTTTGATACCAAACTCCAATTTCTAATAACCATGTTTGTTTCTGTCACTTCTTTTTTACATGATTGAAAAAGGAAGCCTGAACCAACAACAATTGCTAAAATTAGCAATGCAAAAGTTTTTTTCATGTTTTGTGTTTTAATATTCGTTTAATTATAATTACAAATTAACGTCTTTATGTACCTATTTATGTTACACAATTCCATCTAAAAGTTACACGATTCACACCTTCTCGGAGTATTTTAAATTCTACAGTGTGGTTAAGTCTCAAACTAAACTTGTTTATTACCTGCTGGCTGCGCCTGCATATTTTAATTTTATTGCTTATCTGTTATCAAACAATGAGTTACCTCCCTCTCGAGAGGGATTCGTAATATTGAAGAATAAAACCACCTGCCTATACCCTACCATCAGAAAATTTATTCTGTAGGAAACTGGGAACAAAAAAAACATTGCGCATGTAGCGCAATGTTTTATCATCAGTTATATGTGGTTCAATACTTGTTAGCCCACTGCCCTAGTCAATATCAATTCGTATAAAGGTACCGTCCATTTTAAATTCAAGTTCAACCGTACTGTTTAGTTCAACCTGTTGGTAAGTGCGTTCCAATTCCCAGCCGATGATAAAATTATCGGGATAATTTTGCGCAACATAATCCAGTATGGGTTGGGGTATAACCGTGTCTGGTAACTTCGTAACTCCATCAATATCAACAATCTCATATTTACTATTGAATTCCAAGGTAAAGTTCCCCTCTAGAAATATTTCGTAGGTTTTTGTAAGGCCTTCCTGATCCAAAACACTTTGAACTATTGCGTTGTTTGGGAAGTGTGTTGAGATATAATCCGATATCTCGACCGGTAATTTTGCAGTAGAAATTAGTTCTTCTTTTTCACAACTACTCATTGTTGCAAGTAACGTAAGCATAACTAGAGTTGTTCTAATTAGATTTTTCATGGTTGTAATTTTTATTGGTTTTTGTTTTTAATTATGATTCCATCTTCAGAGAAAACAAGGTTAACCTCATGATCCCGTTTTTCAAGTTCAACTCTGTATGTTACCACGTTATTTTCGGTAATCTTCTTAGCCTCATCAATGCGGTATTTGTCAAAATCGGTTTTTATTGCATCCTTAACTGCTTTAGGTAGTTTGCTACTCGATATTTTTTCGGTGTAACGAATTAAGCTGCCCGATGCAGTAAACCAAGCCTCAAAATCTGTTAAAAACCCTATTTCAAACTCAACATTGTACTCGTTTCCTTTAAGTTCCCATTCTACGTCCCTTGCTTTTGGAAACTCTTTTATAAAGCTGTTTACAATAACCGAAGGAACCTTGCTTTGCGGTATATCCTGAGCACTAACATAACCTGTTGCTAAAACGATTATGGCGACTAGTTGAATTGCTGTTTTTTTCATCTTTGTGTTTTTTAAGTGAATTTATAACACAAATGTAGGGTGCAAATCTGGAAAGAATTTGGAATCTAACTACCCGAAAGAATATTTTCAACCCACATTATTCATCAAATTAATTAAAGATGAATGCAAATGTGGGTTACCCCGACATAGTCGAGCCCAATTTTGGGCAACAAAATTGGTTGTGAGGCTTAGTCGCTGTCAGAGACAACAATTATTCGGAAGAATAATTGGGGTTAAAATTTACGGTAAAACAGTGCTGATTATCGCTAAATTCATAGTCGATACCAATGCTGTAGCTTTGGCAAATTACCTTGCAAATAGCCAGCCCAAGGCCTGTGCTATCGTTTTTGGCAGCATCCTTCTGAAACCTATTGAACATGGTTTTCGGATTTAGGGCAACCCCACTCCCCGTATTACAAATAGTCAACTCTTCAGCTGTAAATTGAAGACGAATGGTTCCACCCTTCGTATTATGGACAATGGCATTTTTTAATAAATTAGAGATAAGCATTTCGGCTAAAAACGAATCCATTTTCACTTCTAGCTTCGCTACTTCTTCAATAGTTATCTGAATCTCTTTAAAATTGGTAAATTCCTGAAAGTTCGATTTATACTCTATACCAATGCTATTAATGCAAACTAGCTCCTGATTCGGAAACTGCCTGTTTTCAATTTTTGCAAGAAGTAGCAGAGACTTATTAAGCTTCGATAATTTTTCGGCCATGGTCACAACATTGGCAATTGCGTTGGCATCCGAATTATTGAGATTGTCGGACTCCAATAATAGTTCTAACTTATTAATAATGATTGCCAGCGGCGTTTGCAGCTCGTGCGAGGCATTCTCGATAAACTGTTTCTGGGAGAGGTAGGTTTCTTTTGAATGCTCAATTAGGGAGTTCGAGGCCTTTTGCAGCTCGGCAAACTCTTTAATATTTGTTGGAACATTTATGCTAGCACTTTCATGACTTAGCCGGTAGGCTTTTAGCTGAGCGAGTATATCGTAAAATGGGTTCCATACCCTGCGTAAAACAACATTATTTACAACTGCAATGGTGAGTATTAAGATAACAAATAGCCAAACTACGCTCCAAAAAGCATCCTCTACAAGATCGTCCTCCTCAACCAACGATGAAATAACCGACAGGCTATAAAACCGACCCTTAAATTCAAAAGCGCTATGCAAAATACGCACTGGCTCTAAATCGTCCTCGTTTACCCTATACATTAAAGTATCCTTATAAATATCGGTAAATTGCAGCGCACCGCGCTTTGAAACTAGCCTAATTTTAAAGTTATTCCCGCCAAATTCTTGCTGAAAAAGCAGCGTTGAATCCAACTGCATCTTCTTAATAATAAGTAGCCGGTTGTTGTCTAGTCCATCATCTATGCTATCCCTAATTTCATCTTTTAAATTGTAGTAAAAAACAACCGACCACACCCCTATAATAAGCAGGAATGCCAGGGATAGATATGCAAGGGACCTATTTAGGAGTTTCATAATTCAACTAGTTTATAACCAACGCCATAAACTGACTCAAGGGTTATGGTTGCATTGGATTCGTGAAGTTTTTTTCGTAAATTTTTTATCTGATAGTAAATAAAATCAAAGTTATCAGCCTCATCAATGTTGTCGCCCCAAATATGTTCGGCCAGCACAGTTTTACGAACAAGTCGGTTTTTATTAAGCAGAAAATACTTTAAAATATCGAACTCTTTACGGTTTAGGTGTATAATAGTATCATCAACCCTGAATAATCTCTCATCAAGATCTAGCGCAATATTCCCAAGGTGAATACTATTTTTACCATCTAAAATTTTTCTGCGAAACACCGCTTTTATTCGGGCGTTAAGTTCGGCAATATGAAAGGGTTTGGTTAAATAATCGTCGGCCCCCAATGCCAAGCCGCCAACCTTATCATCTAAAGAGTTTTTGGCTGAGATGATGATTACGTTTTCGGATTTGCCAAGCTCCTTCAATTTTGTTAGAAGGTTTAGCCCGTTTCCATCGGGTAGCATAATATCAAGCAAAATGCAATCGTAATCGTACATTGATATTTTTTCGTCGGCACTATCAAAGGTAGCTGCCGTTTCCACCACATACAACTCTTTTTCGAGCGATTCAACCAGGGTTTCTCGCAGCTCTTTCTCGTCCTCAATAATTAGTATTTTCATTGGCTAAAAATATGAATGAATGCTGGAAAGAATTGGGAATTTGAAGATAGTCAGTATGCTGTAAATTTGCAAATAATTGAGCAAACTTAGTATGTTTATGCAATCTTTTAAAATAAAAACACAACCAACAAAATACTCCGTTTAACTCAGGCTGTACCTACATATCGTAACCATAAAGCATATATTACTCTTTTAAATTTTAAAAATGTGAAATGCTTAGTAAATTGCAAAAAAAACATATGAGCAAAGATTGGTTAATAAACAAAGAGAAATTTGTTGAGTTCGACGTTCGTTCATTGAAAGGAAATTTTCTATTAGCAATTATAAAAAAAGCCAAAGGAATTCCCAAAGAGGAAGGCATTGCAATAGTGCAAAACTTTGAACCCATACCCCTATACAATACAATGAGGAACCTTGGTTTTGAGTATCATACCGAAAAGAAGGCGGAGGGCTTATTCGTATCGTATTTTTACAGAAAAGAAGTAATTAATGCCGATGATAAGGAAATACCCCTGAAGCCCATTGTTATCCCTCGGTATGCTGAGATTGACCCCAAAATTGCGGAACTTACGGTAAACTTCTGGAGCAACATTTGGGATAAGGAAAACCCGGCCATTGAGCTAAAAACAAAGCTTCTTTTATCCTTATCAAATGCTGTGGGTGCAGGCAGAATAAGGCAGTCAACACGCGAGCTTATTAAGGCATACTATTTAGGTGTAACAGTTGAGCAGCTAGACGAGGTTTTCGCCCTAATTATTTGGAATCAGGGCATTGGCCATTTCTCTTCAGAAATAGCCCAGTCCTCTCTTTTTAAAGTCTATAGCCTTATTAAAACGTTAGAAAAAAGGGGAAATACTAGGGATGAGATAATGCCTGTTTTGACAGAGAAATTTGGAGAAAAAAATTCGGAAACTGGTTTTACCCCAAACTAGCTAAGAGTAAAAACTTTTTGTTTAGCACAATCACACTGATTACACCATGCGATTAATAAAAAGCACGCAGCCCACGTTATTTGACCTAGCCAGCAAAAAGGAGCTATCAGAAACTAGCTTTGTGCACGAACCCTCTATCAGTATTGAGCAAATAAACCCCAATGAGGCTATAAATGGAGGAGCCAGCCTTTTAATTAGCTATAGTTTTGCCGAGAGCCCATTTGGTAAGATTATTATTGCATCTACCCAAAAAGGTATTTGCTACCTTGCGTTTATTGAGGATGAAGAGAAAGCATTTACAGCCCTAGCAAGTCGATTTCCGAATGCGCATTACAGTAATACAGCTAATGAAATTCAGCAAAATGCTTTACTAGTTTTTCAGCCTAACTTAAGAGCCAAGGAGGTAAAGTTGCATTTAAGCGGCACCCCCTTTCAGCTAAAGGTTTGGGAAATTCTACTAAAAATACCAATGGGTTACCTATCTACTTATGGTGAGGTTGCAAAAGAGGTAGAGAATCCCAGTGCATCAAGAGCTGTGGGTAGTGCCATCGGGAAAAATCCTATTGCATTTATTGTGCCCTGCCACAGGGTTATTCAAACCTCAGGCAAAATTGGCGGGTATATGTGGGGAAATTCTCGAAAAACAAAAATAATTGATTGGGAAGCAAAAAAAAAGAATGCGTAAAAGTTTAAAAAAAACACATATGCTAAAGTATAGATATACTGATTATTAGATGTGTTATACGATATCAAATTATGCTATTAACACTCGTTACGTATTGAAATACAGGACTATTTTTTTGTTTTAATAAAATTTTTACGGTAGTTTTATCGCATCACTGTTAAACAAATAACAACTTTTGAGAGATTATGGAAAAAACTAACGTTCTAATTATTGGCGGTGGCGCATCTGGGCTTCAGGCTGCAATAACCGCAAAGTCAAACTATCCTGACAAATCGGTAGTAGTGGTAAGACAGGAAGAAAAAGTATTGGTTCCTTGCGGTATCCCATACATATTTGGCTCGTTGCATACAAGCGATAAAAATATCTTGCCCGACAAGATGTTGACTGACGTGGGAGTTGAAATAAAGATTGCTGAAGTAACTAGTGTTGATATTGAGAACAAAACCTGCAACCTATCGAATGGGGAGAAACTTTACTTCGAGAAATTAATTTTTGCAACCGGATCAATACCCACGGTACCCAAATGGCTTAAGGGTGGTAATTTAGAGAACGTATTTATTATTCCTAAAAACAAAATTTATCTCGATGAGATGCAGGCCAAGCTAAAACCTTTAAAAAAGGTTGTTACCATTGGCGCCGGATTTATTGGTGTTGAGATGTCCGACGAGATGAACAAAGCAGGCTGGGATGTTACATTGGTAGAAGTTGAACCATTTATTCTTAGCAAGGCTTTCGACAAAGAATTTGCCGATAAAGCCGAAGAGTTGCTTATATCGCGTGGCGTAAAAGTAATTACAAACAATGGCGTAAAAGAGATAATTGGCAAGGATGGAAAGGTATCAAAAGTAATATTAACTTCGGGCGAAGAGCTTGATGCCGATGCAGTTATACTATCCGTAGGGTATGTTCCGAATACTAAATTGGCAGAGGAATCGGGTATTGAGCTAAATAAGTACGGTTTTATCAAAACGTGCGAATATATGCGGGTTGAAAACTGCTCAAAAGATATTTTTGCCGTTGGCGATTGCGCAGAAAAAAGAGATTTCCTTACCCGAAAACTAAACGCTACCATGCTTGCCTCAACAGCATGTGCCGAAGCAAGGGTTGCTGGTATGAGCTTATATGAGCTAAGCCCCTGTAAATCGTTTAGCGGCACAATTGCGATTTACGATACTGCGATTGGCGATACCGCTCTAGGTACAGCTGGTGTTATCGAGTCGAAAGCCATAGAAGAGAGCTTTAGCGTTGTGGTTGGAAGCTTTACCGGCATGGATAAGCACCCCGGAACACTGGAAGGAATGCACCCACAAACCGTAAAATTAATTGTGGCTGCCGACTGCGGTATGATTATAGGTGGCGAGGTTTATGGTGGCTCCAGCGTTGGTGAACTAACAAACACCATCGGCTTTCTAATTCAAAGTCACACAAACATTAAAACGTTACTCACAGCACAAATTGGTACCCATCCATTGCTTACTGGCTCACCAGCTGCTTACCCGCTAATTAAAGCGGCAGAAATTGTTGCAAAGAAATTAAAGAAATAGAACTCCTCTTTTAGTGAAACTTTTGCCCTGATTTAGGCTTACACAATTCCTGTAAGCCAAAGTCAGGGCATTTTATTATAATCAAAAACAGAATTACATTTTTTCATTTAAACAGTTTAAAGTAAAATTACATAGTCGGAGTTCAACTCTTTAGTTTGAATAGCAAACAAAAAAATTATCTTTGTATACTGAATTGTAAATTTTCAGACAATAGCCAAACCTATCTAAAATGAAGGTAAACTATCAACTATCCCTCCTGCTAAGCTTTTTAATGCTTTTCGTTAGTGCTGCCTCTTTTGGTCAACACACCAAAATTGATTCCTTATGGAGTACATATCGCGAGGCAAAATCAGACTCTGCTCGGGCAATAGTTATGGTTAGCGTTGCAAAACAGTTGATTGCTACAAAACCAGACTCTGCCATACTGTTTTTAGGTAAAGCCGATAGTATTGTTGAATCAATGAAACAGGTAAGCCCTGGGTTCGCTTTAAACTATGCCGATTCATTAAGAAGCACAGGTTTGCATTTTCGAGAAGTATCGGAGTATTCAAAATCAATAGAAACCTACCTCAGAGCGCTGGAAATTTATAGTTCAATTAACAATGCCGTTGGCGTATCAAGATGTTACCAGAACGTAGGAAATGTTTACTTTAATATGGGGAGTTTCGATTCTGCCCTGGAACATTACTATAAAGCGTTGGAGCACTTCAACTCCAGTAATAATACTATTGGCATTGCCGATTGCTACAACAATATAGGGAGTGTACTTAAGGAGATGGAGTCATACGATAAGGCTATGGAGTATCACATTCTATCGCGAGATCTATTTGAAGATCTTTTGGCTAACCCTAACGAAAATTCTGTTGAAGCGATTAAAAGGGGCCTTTCTTATAGCTATAACAACATTGGAATTATACACTGGTATAAGAATAATTATGAGCAAGCCCTTAAGAATTACGAAAAAGCGCTTAGCTTAAAACAATCCTTACATGATTTAAATGGGGTAGCACAGGCATATAATAACATCGCGATTCTTTATGCTTCACAAGAAAAGTTTGAGAAAGGAATAGAGTATTTCCAGAAAGGACTCGATGTATACTTGAGCACCGGAAACAAAACAGGGCTCGCCAGCGTGCATGTGAACATTGCAGCCCTTAACCTTCTTCTTGCCAGTTCAACAATTACCGAAAGCAAAAAAAACCAATTCTTAATAAAAGCCCTCACTAACGCCCAACATGCACACGAAATAGCAAAAAACATATCTTCGAAAACTTACATTAGCGAATCGGCAGAGTATCTTAAAGAGATTTATGAGGAGTTAGGCAATAAAAGCAAAGCGCTGGAGTATGCTAACGAGCTAATAACTATTCGAAAAGAAATTTTCTCGGAAGATAAAGCAACTGCACTAGCACAAATGACAACAAAGTACGAGGTGGAGAAAAATCTGCTGAAGCTCGAAAGCATGACGAAAGAGAAGGAGTACTTTAAAAAGAGAAACGTTAATCAACGGATCCTAATATTTATGTCAATTGGTATTATTTTAATCCTTTCAGTATTCATTTTAGTTTTGTTAATGTACTTTAAACAAAAACGTAGGGCAAATCAGGCTTTGGCCGAACGAAATGAAGAAATATTCCAGCAAAAGGAAGAGATTTTATCCCAGCTTGATGAGTTAGCCGATAGACAGAATAAGTTAGAGACATCCAAAAAGAAAATAGAAAAACTTTACCTTACCGCCATCAACCAGAAAGAAACGCTGGAAAAACAGAAAAGTAAGATTGACGACTCAATACATTATGCTAATTTTATCCAGTCGGCAATGCTCCCCGATCTTGATGCCACATTCGTAAATAGATCATGGGGCGTTCATTCCTACTTTATTATGTTTAGACCAAAGGATGTGGTGAGCGGCGATTTTTACTGGGCTACTCGCATAAACGAATGGTTAGTTTTTTCTGTTGTTGATTGTACAGGGCATGGAGTGCCCGGCGCATTTATGAGTATGCTCGGTATTTCATTTATGAACGAGATTATACTTAGTGATGATTTTACTAAACCATCTAGGATACTAACCAAACTTCGTTCTTATGTAATTGGTGCTCTTAATCAAAAGGAAGAATGGAGTTCGCAGCGCGACGGCATGGATATGAGCGTTCTTTCGCTAAACACCAAAACCAAGCAGTGCTTTTGGGCAGGTGCCAATAGCCCGCTATGGATTGTTAGAACAGATAAGGTAAATGCCAACGCTAAACCAACAATCGAAGAAATTAAACCAAATCCTTTCCCTGTAGGTGTTCACATATTTATGGACGAGTTTACTAATCATGAAATTATGCTTAATAAGGGGGATAGATTATACATGTTTTCCGATGGTTTCGCCGATCAGTTTGGAGGACCAAATGGTAAAAAGTTTAATATGCACAAGGCCTTTAGAAAACTAATTATTCAAACCTCCAATTTACCTATGAAAGAGCAGGGAAAGACTTTAGAAAAAACATTTGACAGTTGGACTAATCACGATGGGGTTAAATACGAACAAACTGACGATGTAACTATTTTAGGAATTATGGTTTAATTTTAAAATCCTTATAGTGTGCTGACTACGAGCCACTAACCAGAAGAGCAAAGTCATTTCCCGGTGTTTTCCTGTCGTTAAAGCAATTATTCCTAAAGCATTATTTTACCCGCCTACCCCATCTCATAAAGCATTATATCTACTCCATAAAAAAATATTACAGTAGGTAACCCAGTAAACAAAAACGAATGTTTTTCGATTCGAAACAACGCAAATGGCTTAGAAACTTTCAACATAGCCAGGTTACTGCCCATTTTTAATCCGTCAATTCAAATTATAAAGTCAATAAAAACTATCTTTGCCAAAATTAAATTTAGTTGATGCCTTGGTTAAGTAAAGTAATAAGGTGCTTTTTATTGTTGCTCTTCATAGGATACTATGGAAGTGTGACTTTCTTTAACCATGAGCATCACATTGAGAACGGATCAATTATTTTCCATTCACATCCGTTTAAAAAAGCTGCAAACGGCACACCAGTAAATCATCAGCACACTTCAAAGGGACTAATTATTATACAGTTGTTATCTGTTTTCACAACAACTATCTTATTTGCCACCTTTTTTTCTTCCACATTAAAATGTATTTATCGCAAGGTAATTTTACAAACCACAGAAAACTCTTTAATTCCACTCCCTTTTATCTTGTCTTTGCCCCTCAGGGCACCCCCTTCCGCTATATAGCGCTTCGTCTTTTGCAAGCACCTCTTTTACCAGTTCAATCTGTTTAGCATATTGAATTTCGCATTCATTTACCCAGATGAAGGCGAATACTCATAAGCGGTTACTTCAACTTAGCTATCAATTTAAATAGCGTATGCTCCAAAAATCTTAAAAATATAAATCCAAATTCATGAATAAACTACTAATAGTTTGTATTGCCTTTTTGGGGTTTGCAGCTTGTAATCAGCATGATAACACTGAGAAAACTCTTAGTTCCTTTGCAAACCGAGATACTATTACCTTATCGGAAAACTCGCCTATTTTAAATAATCTTCAAAAGGAGAAAGTAAAATTAAGCACCTACTCTTTTGAACTAACCACTTCGGGTACAGTAAAAGCAATTCCAAATAATTACGCACTCATTGCTGCACCATTATCCGGACGAATTACCAAATCGTTTGTTCGGCTTGGCCAAGAGGTAAGCGCCGGAACCCCCATTTTTGAAATTAGCTCGCCAGAATATTACGAAACAGGGAAAACGTACTATCAGGCAAAAGAAGAGATGGACTTAGCACGTAAAAGTTTGAAGCGACAGTGCGATTTATTGGCAAAAGGTGTGGGCGTGCAACGAGATTTTGAAGAGACTGAAGTGGATTTTGCCATAAAAAAGAAAAGTTTTGAAAATGCGCTGGCAAGCCTAAAGGTATTCCAGGTTGATACAGCAAATCTGGATTTGAGTCACCCCCTTATCGTTCGCTCACCAATTAAAGGACGAGTAGTTGAAAACAACATTGTAATAGGACAGTACTTAAAAGAAGACTCTGAACCTATTGCAACTGTGGCCGAACTCAGCAAGGTATGGGTGTCGGCGCATGTTAAAGAGAAAGATATTCGATATATTAATGAAACAGCAAAAGTGGACATAAAACTTATGTCGTTTCCCGAAAAAATTATCCACGGTAAAATATTTCACGTTAACTCTCTAATTGATGAAGAAACACGTTCGATACAGGTGCTAATTGAGTGCGATAATAGCGACAAAACCATAAAACCTGGTATGTATGTGACCACAAAATTCTATCACAACATCGAGAATATGAAGCTTATTCCTCTAAAAGCAATTTTTCAGATGGACGATGCAAGCTACGTGTTTATTCAACTATCAAAAACAAAATTCCGCAAACAAAAAATTGAAATTATAACCGAAAACGGCGATAGCGCGGTTGTAAAATCGGGATTAAATATCGATGACGAAATTATTGTTAATGGCGGGTTCTATTTACTCGAAAACAACTAGTAGGGTATGAAAAGAATTATTAGCCTATCCGTACATCATCGATGGATTGTAGCGTCCTTATTTCTTCTACTCGGATGTTTTGGGTACTACTCGTGGACACAGCTAGCCATTGATGCATACCCCGATATTGCCGACGTTACAGTACAGGTTGTTACCCAAGTGCCTGGCTTGGCTGCCGAAGAGATTGAACAACAAATTGCCATTCCCATTGAACGAGTTTTAAACGGAATGCCCAGCTTGGTAACCATGCGGAGCGAAAACACTTTTGGTATATCATCAATACTACTGGTTTTTGAAGATGGTGTTGACGATTATTGGGCTCGGCAACGTGTTCAGGAAAGGCTCAATGATGTTGAACTGCCATTTGGCGCTGCTCCTGAACTGGCCCCGTTAACTTCGCCCACCGGTGAAATTTACCGGTACATAATTGAAAGCAACAACCACGACCTGCGTGAGCTCACCGATTTAAACAAATGGGTTATTATCCCTAGCCTAAAACAGGTTACGGGTGTAGCCGATGTAAGCAACTTTGGTGGCATTACAACGCAATTTCAAATTGAATTAAACCCCACAAAATTAGAGCAATACGATTTATCGCTCTCTGATATTACCGAAAAAATAGAGAAAAACAATGCGAATGCTGGCGGAAGTATGCTCGACCGTGGCGAGTTGAGCTACGTTATAAGGGGTGTTGGATTGGTTCGTGACCTGGACGACCTTGGCAAGATTGTGGTAAAAACTGAAAAAGGGCTACCCATCTTCCTAAGTGATTTGGGGACCCTAAAATATGGTACACTCGAACGCAAGGGTGTTATTGGTTACACCGATAAAGACCGCAACTATAGCGAAAGCATCGAAGGGATAGTTCAGATGCTAAGAGGGCAAAACCCATCAGAAGTTTTAGAAGGAATCCACAAGAAGGTTGAGGAGTTAAACAGTAAGGATCTGCCAAAGGGGGTTAAAATCCACGCATTTATGGATCGTACCACCCTAGTTGACACAACGCTCTATACAGTTTCGCACACCCTATTATTTGGTATGATGTTAGTGCTATTAGTGCTAATAATATTCCTTGGCAGCTGGCGAGGTGCACTTATCGTTGCCATCACCATTCCACTCTCGCTTCTCATTGCATTTATATTGATGCATTTTACCAACATTCCCGCCAACCTGCTTTCGCTTGGCGCCATCGATTTTGGGATTATTGTTGATGCCTCAATAATTATGATGGAGAACATTCTCAAAAAACGAGAAGACAATCCCACCGAAGAGCTGGAGCGAAAATCAATTATCGACCGAACCTATGAGATGGCAAAGCCGGTGTTTTTCTCAACAATCATTATCATAACGGCCTACCTTCCTCTTTTTGCTTTCGAAAGAATTGAAAAGAAACTATTTACGCCCATGGCGTTTACCATCGGGTTTGCACTACTGGGGGCTCTTCTTGTTGCTCTATTCCTTATTCCTAGCTTATCGTACACCATTTACCGAAAACCACAAAAAGTTTACAAAAACCGTTGGATGGAGAAGATAACGAAGAAATTTGCAGAGCATACTGAAAGAATTCTAAATAAACCTAAATCCATATTTCTTCCGCTGGCGGTTATCGTTATTTCTTCGGTAGTTTTATCGTTCAGCGTTGGAAAAGATTTCTTACCCAATCTCGACGAAGGTTCACTGTGGTTGCAAGTTCAGCTGCCACCAGGCATTACCCTTGAAAAGGCAAAAGAAATGAACGACACATTGCGAAAGCATATTATTAAGTACGACGAAGTTACTTACGCAATGACTCAAACCGGACGAGACGACGCCGGAACCGAGCCCTTTTCAAAATCGCATGTTGAATGTGCTATTGGATTACGACCCTACGACGAATGGAAAAGAGGGAAAAGGAAAAGTGACCTAATAGAAGAGTTGAAAAGGGATATCGAAAAACTACCCGGTTACACTGTTGGATTTTCACAACCCATTATCGATATGGTTATGGATCAGATGGCTGGTTCGCATAGCGATTTAGCTGTAAAGGTATTTGGAAATGACCCCAAGGAGGCTCGACGAATTACCGAAGATATTTTACGGGTTATTGCCAAAATTCCAGGAGCCGAAGACCTTATAATAGACCAAGAACCACCATCTCCTCAGCTAGTTATAAACGCCGACAGGGATAAAATAGCGATGTATGGTCTTAACGTTTCTGATGTTGCAGAGCTCATTGAAGTGGCAATTGGAGGGAAAGCCATCTCGCAAATATTTATCGAGAATAAAGTGTATGATATTACTTGCCGTTACGAGGAGGATAGTCGGAATACACCCGAAAAAATTGGAAGCCTAATGCTTACCTCATCTACAGGTGCAAAAATACCGTTATCACAAGTGGCCGATATAAAACTAACAACAGGGGCGAGCACCATTGCCCGTGAAATGAACAAGCGATACGTTACCTTAAGCGTTAATCTTAGGGGGATAGATCTTTCATCATTCCTAAAAGAAGCCAAAACAAGGATAGAGAGGGAGGTTCAGTACGACCATGAAAAATACAGTATCGAATGGGGCGGGCAGTTTGAAAACCAAAACCGTGCATACTCACGATTAGCACTCATAATCCCACTGGCATTAGCCATTATGTTTATGCTACTTTTTGGAGCTTTTGGGTGTATTAGACAAGCCGCAACCTTAATGGGAATTATTCCGTTAGCTCTTTTTGGCGGAATGTTAGCCCTCAACGTTCGAGGAATGACGCTCAACGTTTCGTCGGCAGTAGGTTTTATTGCGCTGTTTGGTGTTTCTATACAAAATGGGGTAATCATTTTTTCACGTATTAACCGATTAAGAGAACAAGGAATGGCACTAAAAGAGGCCGTAATTGCAGGCGCTCGCCAACGGCTGCGCCCAGCCGTTATGACGGCAACCGTGGCCATTGTAGGCCTATTCCCTGCTTCTATTTCAACAGCCATAGGCTCCGACGTGCAACGACCTTTGGCAACTGTAATTGTTTACGGTTTGCTCATTGCCACAATTATTTCACTTTACGTTTTACCCGCGCTCTACTATATGATAGAAAAACGCTGGGGAAAGGAGAAACAACAAGATGCATAATACAATAAATAAAAAATACGCTTTAGTACTGTGCATAGCTTGCACCTTACTGTTTATAGTGCCGTTTCGTTCTATTGCTCAGGCTGATTCAACAACATTGCATATCGAACTGAGTTATAAAGACTATATGAATCGCGTTATCAACAACAATCTCGAGTATGCTGTTGAAAGATTTAACGTAAACATTTCGAATGCCAGAGTTGAAGCGGCCCGAATTTTTCAAGATCCTACCATTGCTTTAGATTGGGCAGGTAATAAAGAGGGGCGTTCAATAAATGACTACTCATTATCAACCGAACTCTCGAAAACATTCGAGCTTGGTGGGAAGCGCAAAGCCCGCATTAATTTAGCAAAAAGCGAAAGCGCATTAACAACCGCTTTGCTTGCCAACTATTTGCGCAACCTACAAGCCGATGCTACCATAGATTACCTTACTGCTATCGCACACAACTACCTATACAAAGTAAATCAGAGTTCGTACCAAATGATGAAAGAGCTTTCAACAGCTGATAGTATTCGGTTAAGCCTTGGGAGTATTATGGCAATAGATGCCGCTCAAAGTAAAATTGAGGCAAGGGTTATTCAAAATGAGCTAATACAAAGTTATGCCGAAAGAGAAAATGCGTTGTTTTTACTCTCTATGAAAACAAGTTCCGATTCTCTGTTCTGGCCTAGTGGGGAGTTAGATAATCCTGAACGTTTATTTGCTCTTCCCGACCTGTTAACAAACGCATTGAATAATCGTGCCGATTTGTTAACCGCTAAAGAAAACATAAACTATAGCCAAAAAGCCCTAACGCTAACCAAACGTGAACGGGTAATGGACATCGACCTAAAAATTGGGGCAAGCAACTCTTACGTAAAATCGGGTGGGTTTTCGCCCGAAGGGACTGAGGTTTTTGCAGGAATTGCCATTCCTCTAAAGTTCTCAAACCTCAACAAATCGGAGGTTAAAATAGCTCAATTCGAGCTCGAACAAAGTGAGTTGCTATTTAAACAGGTTGAAATACAAATTCAGAGCGAAGTAAAGCAAGCCTATAATCAGTACCTATCACTCCTTCGCCAGCTCGATAATTACAACAAAGGACTTCTCGAAGAGGCCAAAATGGTTCTGGATGGGAAAACCTATAGCTATTCTCGAGGCGAAAACTCGCTACTCGAAGTATTAAATGCCCAAAGAACCTACAACGAGATACAAACATCATACTACGAAACTCTTTATAACTGTTACGTAGCTCTGGTTGAACTCGAACGCGCCGTAGGCTTCTGGGATATTGATATATAGAAGTTGTTCTTTCTTAAACACTACAAATACAAAAATCCTGATTGGTTTTAAACCAATCAGGATTTAATGTCGTTTAGTTATGGCTGTCGGCTTAGTTCAGCCTAAACGTTACCCTGAGCAACACCCTGAGTCAAAGGGTACGGTTAATAAAAAATAGTAGATTACACCTTGTTAACTAAACGACAATAAAATAGAAATGCTTAATCGGGCTGAAAGCCCAACTTATTGCAGCCCGAGGCAACGCCCCGGGTTCGTTGTATTATAGTGGTATTTCGCCCTGTAAGGGCAGGTTAATGTTGCGAGTTGCTTACCCGAATGTACTTTGCGAAGCACCAAAGGCTAAAAGTTAACAGCCAATAGCAAAAGGCTAGTATGGTTGAGACAGTGAGTAAATAAAACATATCCCAGCCTATTATCATCCAGAAAAACGGGGCATTTTAATCTGCCCTTACAGGGCGACATTTATACTACTGTATTATTACCCAAGGCGTTGCCTTGGGCTTAATTAAGCTGCCACTTCGTGGCGAAACACCAAAATAGAAATCAATGTCGTTTTGTTAAAACGGTTGGCTGTTACGTATTGTTTGTTTTACTTAATAACTCCGAAAGGATTATATGTTTATAGCATTTATCGTTTCACTCTGCTATTCGATCTCGTTGAAGTCGAATGCCTTACGCTAATTTCTTTTCTATAAACATTTGAATCCTACGGATTCATTCGCTTGTTCTACGAATATATGATTTTTTCTAGTTGGCAACCTTATCTAAATAACATCGAATCGGGTTTTTTTTATACTATAATTAACTAGAACCTATTTTCTTTTTCGTACCAGCTGGTAACCCGACCTAAAAAAATAGGTAAACGGGTACACCAACATATGCACTAGCTTGGTATAAGGGAAAATCATAAAAATAAAAAACCCAGTCACAATATGCATTTTATACTGTATGGTGTGACTTGCCAGCAAATCACCCGCATTGGGCTGAAAGGTAACAACTGCTTGAGCCCATTCGCCAAGTGCCGCATACTGCTCAATGGATGAGTTTGCGGTTCCAAGAACAGAACTTATGCCCAAACCAGCCTCTACCAAGAGCAGAATTAAGATAAGATGATCGGAAAGGCTGCTTTGATACTTTATACGAGGCGAAAAAAGACGCCTTGTAACTAATATACACATTCCAACAATAGCCATAGTGCCAAAGAATGAGCCTATTGAAAGCGCTATTAAACGCTTAGTTTCTGTGGTCATTATTAAATGGTAAAGTTCTTCGGGTATAAACAGGGTGAGATGCCCAAAGAATACAAAAATAATGCCCACATGAAATAGGTTACTACCTAGCTTAACCCTACTGTCGGATAGCAGTTGGGTAGATTCTGCCTGGATAGTTTTATTGGCCATAACAAGCCTAGTTATAAGTCCGAAAATCATAACTGCAAGGGCAATGTGAGGCAGGTAAGTGAACAAGAAGTTATTGATATAGTGCTCCATGGTTGTATATTTTAGGTTTTAAGCGCTCAAGATTCTAAAATGTTTATTAAATAGACGTATCACACCCCTTGCACCCACCAAAGGTTACTGGTGCTTCTTCATATTCAGCGTCTAAATCCATTGGTTTTTCATTCTTAATCATTTCGTGGGTAATGGCTTTATTTGGTTTTTTTGCTGACAAAGAGATAATAGCCTGAAAAATATGGCTATAAGGGTTATCTTTCTCGCTAAGGGCAACATTAATTCTATCCACAATGTTAATAGTTTCTCCCAGCAGTTCGGCCGATTTTGCCACTGTAAGTGTGGAAAGAAACTCCAAAAACACGGGGATATAATCTGGTAGTTCATTGCTAGTGGGTTTCATCCCATTGTCCTTGTAAAACTCTATCAAATCAACCATGGCCTGCCCTCTATCCCTCGAATCGCCCTTTATGTGCTCAAAAAAGTGAAGCGAAACACTTCTTGAGTAATCAAATAATTGTACGTATTCTGCCTGCCAATCAATGATATCAGTATTGATAAAATTTTCGCAAAACTTTGCTATACCATTTATTCTGTCTGCAGAAAGCAGCCCCTCTTCCAGTAACTCGTTTTCTACCTTAACCAAAAAATCTTGCAACTCCTGGTTTGGGTAAGAAAGTAAAAGTGATAATATCTTATAGGTTTTTATCATAATCAGAAACCTCCAAACAAATTTTTAAACTTCTCAGAATCTGGACCTTCATCATCTGGGTAACCACCGTCCGACTGAAGATTATAAGCGTTTTTAGCTTCCTCTCTATGGCTGGTGGGAATAACAAATCGATCCTCGTAATTGGCAATGGCCATTAGGTGGTACATCTTTTCTGTTTGCTCTGGAGTAAGACCTGTACCCTCTAAAACTTCCGTATTAACTTCCTTATCAACCGTTTTGCTTCGCATAAAAGCACGCATGGCCAACATACGTTTTAGCGCCTCTTTTATTGGTTTCTCATCACCTGCTGTAAAAAGATTAGCCAAATATTTATGCGATATTCGCATATCATCCACATCGGGAAGAATACCGTTCATGCCAATTTTCTGGCTGTTGGCAGCTGCCTGAATTGGCGATAATGGAGGAACATACCAAACCATTGGCAGAGTACGGTACTCGGGATGCAACGGAAAAGCAACCTTCCAGTCAATAGCCATCTTGTAAATGGGCGATGCTGCTGCTGCGTCCAACACGCTTTGCGGAATACCCTGCTTTCGGGCCTCGGCTATAACTTCAGGGTCATGCGGGTCGAGAAAAAGACCCAAATGCTCCTCGTATAAATCTGTTTCATTGGCAGTTGCAGCCACTGATTTTATTTTATCGGCATCGTAAAGCATCATACCAATGTATCGTATCCTACCCACGCATGACTCGCTACAAATTGTTGATTCACCCGCCTCAATGCGTGGATAACAAAATGTACACTTCTCCGATTTATGGGTATTCCAGTTAAAATACACCTTTTTGTATGGGCAACCGCTTACGCATTGTCGCCATCCACGGCAACGATCCTGGTCAATGAGCACAATACCATCCTCCTCGCGCTTATATATGGCTCCCGATGGGCAAACTGCCACGCACGTAGGGTTAAGGCAATGCTCGCAAAGGCGTGGAAGATACATAATAAACGAATTTTCAAACTCGCTATAAATATCCTTGGGAACATCCTTAAAGTTCACATCCTTGCTTCGGTTAACAAACTCACCACCAAGGTCGTCTTCCCAGTTGGGCGTTTTCTCTATTTTGTCCATCACCTTACCGCTAATAATTGAGTGCGGACGGGCTGTGGGTGGGGTTTTAAATTTGGACCCCTTATGTAAAATAGAGTAGTTAAATGTGAAAGGCTCGTAATAATCGTCGATGAGAGGCATGGTAGGACTGGCAAAAATATTTTTCATAATGCCTAGCTTACTGCCCATCTTGGGTGTGAGACGACTCTTATCAAGTTTCCACCCACCCTTCCAACGTTCCTGGTTCTCCCACTCATCTGGATAACCTATTCCGGGCTTGGTTTCAACATTATTAAACCATACGTACTCCACGCCTTTGCGTGAGGTCCATACGTTTTTGCAGGTTACCGAACAAGTGTGACAGCCAATACACTTATCCAGATTCATAACCATTGCTATTTGTGCTCGTATTTGCATGGTAGTATAGTTTAAGATTCTTCTATGGGTTCATCCTTCCACTCAACTTTGTCGAGCTTTCGGATAATCACAAACTCATCGCGGTTGGCACCAATGGTACCGTAATAGTTAAGGCCATAGCTCAACTGTGCATAACCCCCAATCATATGGGTAGGTTTTAAGCAAAGTCGCGAAACAGAATTATGTACACCTCCCCTATTTCCAGTAACCTGGCTCACAGGCATATTCACTGTCCGCTCCTGGTTGTGGTACATAATAAGTGCTCCATTGGGTACTCGCTGCGATACTACCAGTCGAACTACCGTTGCGCCGTTCTGGTTAAATACCTCAACCCAATCGTTGTCCTTTAAATTCAACGTTTTTGCATCGTCTTCGCTTAACCATGCCACAGGGCCTCCACGCCCCAGGGTAAGCATCAGTAGGTTATCCGACCATGTAGAATGGATAGTCCACTTGTTATGCGGGGTCATCATATTGATAATCATATATTCATCCTTATCGCCCATTTTCTCTATCATCCCCCTAAGCGATTTTGTATCAATGGGTGGCTTGTAGCATACCAAATTTTCGCCAAAGGCAATCATCCATGGATGATCTTGGTAGAGCGATTGCCTACCGGTGAGGGTACGCCAAGGGATAAGTTCATGCACATTGGTGTACCCTGCGTTGTACGAAACTTCATGAGACTCAACCCCACTCCAAATAGGGGAAGTGATAATTTTTCGGGGTTGGTGAAGCAAATCTTTAAACCGAATCTGCTCATCTTCTCGAGAATCGGCCAGGTGGGTGTGTTTACGCCCTGTTATTTCTTCCAGTGCTTTCCATGCCTTTACGGCAACCTTCCCATTGGTTTCAGGGGCTAACGTTAAAATCATCTCCGATGCCTGAATATCGGTTTCAATTTTAGCAAACCCATTAGTTTCGCCAATATTTTCGGATGTTTTATTCAACTTCTTTAAAAGTTCCACCTCATCGCGGGTGTCCCAGCTTATACCCTTTCCGCCATTCCCCAGTTTTTCCATTAGTGGCCCCAGGGTTGTAAACCGTTCGTAAGTTTGGGGATAATCTCGAATTACCTCAATAATGTCGGGCATATTCTTGCCAGGTTTCAATTCTACGTCTGTTTCTTTCCAGTCCTGTGCATAGGCTGTTTCCGAAAGTTCCATTGGTGAGTCGTGCTGCATGGGTAGCAACACAACATCCTTCTCTTTTCCGAGATGACCAGGGGAAAGTTCGGAGACTTTTTTTGCCAATCCCTTAAATATATCCCAATCGGTGCGAGACTCCCAAGCCGGGTCTACCGCATTGGAGAAAGGATGAATAAACGGGTGCATATCGGTGGTACTAAGGTCGTTCTTTTCGTACCACGTTGCGGCTGGTAGTATAATATCGGAGTGCAACGCTGAGGTTGACATTCTAAAATCGAGGGTAACCAGCAAATCCAACTTCCCTTCTGGAGCCTTATCGTGCCATTTCACTTCACGCGGCAGCTGCTGTCCGTTTACCTTTAAATCGTTTCCAAGCACACTATTTTGCGCGCCCAACAGGTGTTTCATAAAGTACTCCATCCCTTTAGCGCTGGAGGCTAAAAGATTAGATCGCCAGATAAACATATTCCTTGGGAAATTTTTTGGATTATCTGGATCTTCGGAAGCTATACTTAGGTCCTTGCTCTTCAGTTTTTCAGTGATAAAAGTCTTAATATCTTTACCCTCGCCTGTAGCTTGTTTGGCAAGATTTATAGGATTATCGTTTAGCTGTGGGCTTGATGGTAGCCAACCCATTCGTTCAGCTTTCACGTTGCAATCAATTACCGACATTTTATTCCACTCCTCCTTATCGGCCAATGGTGAAATCAATTCCGATACGCCCACCTTTTCGTAACGCCACTGACTAGTATGCATATAGAAGTATGAAGTAGCATTCATATGACGTGGCGGACGGTTCCAATCAAGTCCAAAGGCAAGTGGCATCCAACCGGTTTGCGGGCGCAATTTTTCTTGTCCAACGTAGTGCGACCTAGCCAAAAAATTTGCATACTACCCTACATTCCCTCTCGATGTACTTTACGACGAAGCGGCTCAGGTTTTTAAGCGTGCTGATGTTGTTGTTGAAATAAATACCAGCGGCAAAACCAAGC